>Ga0131853_10017188_pt1 | contig 13179 bp, 15 predicted proteins | sample TergutLab28metaG_FD_92764 | JGI IMG/M metagenome (GOLD analysis project Ga0131853, IMG submission 92764) | Labiotermes labralis P1 segment gut microbial communities from Petit-Saut dam, French Guiana - Lab288 P1 (version 2) (version 2) | ecosystem: Host-associated > Arthropoda: Insects >...
AATATCATTGCTGTTCCCATCAAAACATAGACTGGTGCTACAATCTAACAAATCATCTTTTAAGGGCGTAAACCCCTTGACCTTTCCGACACGACTCAAGACTTTCAAGTAGTCAAAAGCCTTTTCGCTGCTGCCAACATCAATGTCTGTTGTTAGTTCCATTCCTGATAGTTCAAAATCATTGAGCTGGTATTTGTTATTGAAATAATTGTTGACCCGTTTTTCCAGTTTACGGATTAACTTGTCTGGATCTGATTTGTCGGTGCCCAACAGCCTATATGGGTTTACGATAAACTTGATTTTCTTCTTGTATTGGCTGTCTTGATATAAAATCGTTATCCCGTTGGATGTAAAGGTATGATCGGCATACCTATTTTCATCAATGCCTTCTAATGAATAATAAGCCCTCTCAAAAAGCTTGTTAAATTTTTCCGAATCAAGGATTGCGGTAAGGTGAAATGTGCTTTGCAGGAACATAGTAAAACCCCTTTATCTTCATATATTTTTTACACAATTGTTATAGAGGCAACACTTTTTATCCAGCCATTACTCACGCTTTGCTGTCCAGGTGCAATCCCGGTATAACTTAGTGGTCACTTTTTAGATTGCTGAAACTGCGTATTGAAAATTGGGCAAAAAAATAAATTATTGTATCAAGTAACAATCTATTCCCATCAGCAAGAAGCCCCAATCATATACATCATGACCGAAGCTTCTGCTAACATGAGGATATTCAGAACGCTTTCTCCAGCCCATCAAATACTCTCAATAGCTTGGATATGTTGTTCTCAAACTGTGAATAAAATTCTTGGTGAGTGTCGTAGTCAATATATAGACTCTGAAAGATAGCACTCCACATTATGTCCATTGCCCGTTCAGTTACGAAGTCCTTTCCTTCGTACTTCTGAATGGTTGTAATTATCTTGAAAATAGCTTCATTCCACTTTAGGAAGAAATGGTCGTTGATGGGGATGTTAAAATATTCCAACCATGCACGAACGGTCTGCTTCCTCTTTGCGGAACCACAGGTAGCGCCATTGAAGATATATTGGATTTCATTGGGATTACCTAGCCCCATATCATCCGGTACACCTTCATTAGCTATCACTCTCCCTATTGGGAACAAAGCGCAGACGGCTGGTTTCAGGTACGGATTTTTGGCATGTATTAGGCACTTATCGCCATTCAGTAATGGACATTTTCTATTTACGCCTTTTGGCATCAACCTGACTATTGGCATACGTGAGTCCTGTCCAATATAGACCTCGCAGTATGTTTCTATAACCTGCTTGTTGGTCATCTCCAGTGCAGTGGCTAAGTTATAAACATCACGTGTGTTCAATAAAATATCCTCGCGATTTCGACAACATTTTTTATGTGAAGCTTCACATAAGAAATGTAATGTTGAGCTTTCATAAATGTCAAGTTGATTAAAAATTATCTGTATAAACCAGTATACTTTTCGATATTTCTTTCCATAATAAATTTATCTTGATTCATATCCGTACTTCGGATAAATAAATGGGAAAGATGTGTCGCTATGGAAAGAAAATTAATTAGTGGGCTATGTGAGCAGGTCGTTGAACAAATGCGTCTACATGGGTATAGCGAAAGCCGCGTAAACGACCACATCAAAATTTATGGTCGATTGCTTGAATACGCCAAGCGCAGAAATATCGCTGAGTATAACGAAGACATATGTAAGTCTTTTCTCCGTGATGAATTATGTTTTCAAACGGAAGAAGACCGCGTGAAACTGCGTTCAGTTGATAAAGGCGCTCCTTCTGCCATTAATAAAATTTCTTCATTGTATCATTACGGTTGTTTATTCCATAAGCCGCGCCCCCGCGATAATATGGCAGAATGGGCAGCGGATGATTACGACATCGTAGAAAAATATCGTTCGAGTATTCGCATGACCGATATGAAGGAAACAAGCAAACACGATTTATTGCGATATATCCGGGCTTTTTATTACTACTTGAAATCGGTTGGGCAGACAACCGTGAAGTCCGTTACAGCCGATTTGCTTTCGAAATATGTTATTTCAATGCAAAGCGACAGCCCTGTGTTTATACAAATAAAGTTACAAACGTTACGTCGTTACTTTCGCTTTCTGCATACACATAAATTTCTCCCTGATGATTGGTCAAACGTTGTTCCAAGAATGACCGTTGTCAGAAATATGAAAGTTCCAAAGATATGGAATAAAGAGGATATAAAGGCACTTTTGGAGAGTATTGATAGAGCGAACCCGGTGGGCAAACGGGATTATGCGATAATACTTCTCTCGGCAGAACTTGGATTGCGTTCGGTAGATATAGAGGAGTTAAAATTAGCAAATCTAAATTTTCAACGAAAGGAAATATCTATAACGCAACGCAAAACGGGTTCACTTAATGTATGTCCTATGTCTTCAAATCTTGGTTGGGCATTGATTGATTATATTCAACACGGTCGAATCAAAAGCGATTTACCACATGTGTTTTTAACAAGCCACCCGCCATACAAGCAAGTAGGTTCTTCCACTGTCACGGCTATGCTTCAACGTAGGATGAGATTTATTGGCATACCAACGTCAGATTCCTATGTTTCAACCGGCATCCATTCCTTGCGGCATTCATTGGCACATAGATTGCTTGACGAAAATATATCGGTAGATTTAATTTCCGGCATTATGGGGCATACAGACATCGCTTCAACATCAACTTATCTTAAAAGCGACATTAATGGATTGCGCGAATGTGCCCTTTCGTTGGGAGGTATTTTATAATGGCGAAGGAAAGAGCTTACAGGAACTGTCAATACGTCGGAGTATTATCAAATATCATAAATGATTATATTGCCGAAAAACGTGCAACAGGGCTACTTTTCAATACAGAAGCGAGTAAGTTATGTGAGTTTTCACGATTAACAGCTGAACAAAACCTTTCAAACACTTCACTGCCCGAAGATATTGTTGCGTCATGGATTGCACGAAGACCGAATGATTCTGATAAAACCGTGTATTGTCGTTATTCAATAATTAAAGGGTTGGCAGAATATATGTGCCGCATGGGATACTCCGCATATATTCCACTTCCCGGGGATATACCCAAACTGACATTCAACACCTATGTCCCACATATCTTTACGGCAGATGAGTTGCGTCGATTTTTCGGAGTGCTTGATTCTGAAGTTGAATATAAACGCGCATATGATATCCGATTCAGAAAAATGCTACGGCTAATATTTAGCTTAATGTATTGCTGCGGACTCCGAGTCAGCGAGACAGTCAACCTTAAAATAGAGGATATTTTATGGAAAGATTCCACTCTCATCATCCGTGGTTCCAAGTTTAATAAAACTCGGTATACCCCCATGTCGGAAGAAATGGAAAGTGCATTAAAAACATATGTTGCCGAATTAAACACTGACAACGAATGGCTCTTTTATAATCAGTACGGTAAACCATTGAAAGCGCAGGTAGCTTATGTGCAATTTCGTAAATTGCTTGAAAAAGCAGGTATCCCCCATCGCGGCCGAGGCTTGGGGCCACGCGTTCATGATTTTCGTCACACTTTCGCAGTTCATTGTTTGCAAAAATGGATACAAAACGGCGTTTCATTATCGTCGGCATTACCGCGATTAACAGCCTATCTTGGTCACAAGGATATGTCCTCTACTGAACAATATTTGCGTATGACTGCCGAAGTTTATCCGGAAATATCAGAGACTTTGAGTAAAGCGTATGGACACCTTATTCCTAAAATGGAGGCTTCGGTATGAAAACCACTGATTTCGCACGCTTGCTTACTGAGTTTCTGAAAATCTATCTTCCCGGGAAACGTGGGCTAAGTGAAAATACAATAATGTCATATCGTGATACGTTCCGCTCTATGCTGTGTTTTGCAGAGGAAGAATATAAAATACAAGCTGAACGATTAACCATAAACGACATCACCGAGGAGTTTGTATATCATTTTATGCGATGGCTCGGCGAAAAACGCGGCAACAGCCCGTCAACAAAGCGACAACGTCTTGCAGCTGTTCATGTTTTTATTAACTTCCTCAAAACCCGCCAACCCGAAAATTTGCTAGAGTATCAGAAAATACTCGATATAAAAATAAGAGAGCGAAAAAAGCAGAACATAGGGTACTTAACTCCCGATGAAATGCGTACTGTTCTTGCCACCCCTGATTTGTCTGACCGCTTTGGCAGACGAGATTTGGCGATACTTGCGTTGATGTACGACAGTGCGGCACGGGTTCAGGAGATATGCGATTTAACAGTTGGATGCCTGCGTTTGCAAAAACCACCAACAGTTACGATTGCAAAAGGCAAGGGACAAAAAAGTCGCGTTGTTCCTTTGATGCCCGAAACTGCTCATATGCTTGAGCAATACCTCCTTGAAAACTCGCTAAATAACTCTGCGGAATATAGTCGCCCTTTATTTCACAACCATCAACGCGGAAAGCTAACGCGTGCGGGCATAACGTATATATTGAAAAAGTATTGCGATATAGTTCGCCGCACAAATCACACGTTGCCTGATGTATCACCCCATATATTCAGACATTCCAAAGCAATGCATATGTTGAAAGCCGGAACAGATTTGATATATATCCGCGACTTCCTTGGTCATTCGCAACTTGCTACAACCGAGATGTATGCGAAAGCCGATTCCGATATGAAACGAGAAGCAATTGAACGGGTAAGCATCAATCTTGCGCCTGATTTGCCCGATTGGACAGAGGATATTTCACTTATGCAAATGCTGACAGAAATTTGTCGTTGAAATATCCACGTCACAAACCATCACAAACTGCGTCTGTTTCTACAGAGGCAGTTTGTTTATGGAAAGATATTTTGAAATAAACCCCAAATTATATGGGTAAATATCAACAGCTTTACATTTATGAAAGCTCAACATTACATTTTCCGCAGCTCCTACATTTGAATGTGAATAAATCGTCAATACCGATGCGGTATTTGTCCAGATTTTCGATTAATTCATGTCGCTGGTCCTTCTCCATATATTGCGCCTCCTCAATTTCTATTTTTTATTAACCGATACAGGGTGGTCTTGCTGATATGGCAGCTCTTACAAATTTCATCTACCGAAAAATCTTTGCTGTCATACATTTTTAACGCCATACTGGATTTATCAGAATCTACTTTGGGTCTGCCACCAACACGACCTCTGGCACGTGCGGCAGCAAGCCCCTCGCGTGTACGTTGGGCAGTAAGGTCCGCTTCAAATTGACTGAGACCCGCAAAAATGGTAAACATCAGCTTGCCGTGCGGAGTTGTAGTGTCGAGCCAGGTTTCCTTGAGGCTCTTAATGTTGGCACCTTTGGCTTGGATTTGTTCAACTATGACAAACAAATCCTTAGTGCTGCGGCTTAGTCGGGTTAGCTCTGAAATAACAACAACGTCACCATCTCGGAGATGATCCATCATTTTCATCAGCTCCGGGCGGTCAGCCTTTTTTCCTGTGGCTTTTTCTGTAAATATTTTCTCAGCACCATTTTCTTTCATTGCGTCGATTTGACGGTCAAGATTTTGGTCAATGGTACTAACGCGGGCGTACCCGATAATCATGTGGCTCAACTCCTTCCCAAAAACGTATGATGCGGGTGGTAATGGTACTTTGATAATGGAACGAGTAATGGGGCTGAAAAGTAGCCATTATCGCTACCTCTCAACCCCAAACATAAAAGTTCCGATAACGGCCGTTTTAGGCACTGATAAAACTCAGCCCGTTAATTACTTGCGGACGGGTATAACAACAACTTCAGGAATATCAATTTCCATACCTCGATCTTGAAGATAGGCACTTGCCCATATCATCCCAAACGCTCGTCTTTCCATAGCAGTTTTGTTGTTGAGTTTACATCCCCAGTTGTTTAAGCCTTTACCCTGCCGTGAGATAAATTTCCGGCACTCGTTGCAATGGTCAAAATCCCAAACGGTCATCCTTTCGCATTTGATTTCAGTTGCCATAACATTTTCCTACCATGTGTCCCGGATTGGAATAAATGCAACCTCGACACCCGGGCCAATAGGACAATCAGGCTCTCCATCAAATTCATTGTTTGCTTTCGTGCAAATGTTAGCAGGTAGATGTTTACGTGGGTCTACATCACAGTAGAGTTTTCCGTCACATTCATAAACAGGGCGATCCCAACTGTCTCTGCCAATGTGCGTCAATTCCAGTGTTTTCATAATCTCATTCTCCAATCTTTTATTATCTTTTATTTCTGACATTTACGACGATGTTTTTGGTAGAAGGTCGGATGCTCCTATTCAATGTTCCGAAGGTAGCAATATAACGCCGTCCATTAAAAACAGCTTAAACTCGTCTAACGGAAAATCAGTGCATGAAATATCCTGCGTAACAATCAGCGTCGTATCGTTGTAGCCACTAACAACGGCGGTGCTGTCTTCGTGATTGACTACTAACATCCAAACTTGAAAATTCGGGTCAAGCCGCTTGTTCGTTTGGTTGCTGCCGATAATGTCAAGCAGCCAGTAACATCCAGCCGCCTCTGCTATGGCGATAACCCCATCCGTGACAACTGGAAAATTAGCACGGGACGAAAACTTGTGATAAACCTCAGTCCCATGAGCATTGTTAATAATATCAAGTATTTCATTTTTTGATTTCAAGTCTGCTCCCCCTTTGGTTTTCGTGTTTCCAAACTAATGCGTAACATAGCATGAAGTGTACATGCCAATATAACCGGCATTAAAACAATAACGCCGATAACAATTCCTGTTGTAAACATAATCAATTCCTCCAAATTTAACAGAGCAGGCGTTTTCGGCCCGCTCTGTTCATATGAAATTTTACTTTTTAATCAATACCCCTAATCTTCAAAGAAACACGGTAATGGAAGCTCCGTCTGGTTCGTGTTTCCGTAGGCGCAAGCCGTAGGAACACGAAACTGTCGGAGCTGGAATGGACGTAGTGATTTGGAAAGAGAGCGAATCCTGCTGTGATCCCGGACGGCCTCTGGCCGGGAGCGGATCTCAGCGTGGATTTGCGACGCTCTTATAGGTTCAGCACTTTGGGTAACACCGCAAAGCACCAGTTAATCAAGGCATCTTCTGTTGTCTGATGCCTTAAAGCTAACATAGTTATACATCATGGGTATTGATTTTTGTTGCTTACGTTGCTTTGCTACAATTTGTTTTTTGCATATTTGCTTTGTTTCACATCTACAATCTACATAGGGTAGAAGGCGCATTCCGGAGGAGGGACTCCGCCGCCGCGGCAGGCGACTGCGCTGCGCCGTAAGCGATTTGGATTTCGGAAAATCCTGTAATCACAAGGAAATCTACCAGCCAATCCAAAGCACACCCGACAGTCAGCTCGCATCGCCGACCGTCCTGGTCGCCTCAAGCTTTCCGGATACCTCCCTGCGCGCCACTCCACACCCTTACCTTTAGAAACTTTGGGTCAGACCTCAAAGTGCCTACTCATAACAGATAACAGAATTATTTTGTTATGGGTATAGCTATTCATTGTAAACGTTATTGGTTTTCTATTGCATTGATTGCCTTTTGTAATCCGTATTACTGCGAAGGAGAGAATTCTTGCCGGCAGCCCGCGTGCCCATCATGAACATGTCATCCGAAGCTGTGGATAATCTTGCTGTTCGAAATCGCAAACCCTTGAAAAACCTCGGGTTATCAACATTCTTTGACACCTTTGCCATCTCGACCCACAGCAAGACCTGCTCAGGAGTCACTGGGATCCGGACCAATGTCACCTAGCTTCCTCCTCCACACTCTAACATTTTGATACTTCAGCGTTACACTTGAAGCGTCTGTTTTTTCAACAAACTATGCATTACAAAAGGATTGTTACAAGTTTGCTATTGCCGTCCTTGCTAATAAATCGCAGCGTTCATTTTCCGGATGCCCAGAATGACCCTTCACCCAGCAGAATCGGACTTTATGTTTTGTAAGCAACGGCAGCAACCTCTCCCACAAATCCACATTTAATGCAGGTGCTTTCTTTCGTCGCCAGCCGTTAGCCTTCCAACGAGTAACCCAACCTTTTTCTACTGCATCCACTAAATAGCGAGAGTCGGAATATATTTCCACCTCGCATTCGGACTTTAACATTTCCAAAGCAGCAATAGCCCCCATTATTTCCATGCGGTTGTTTGTAGTGTCGGGATCACCACCAGAGATTTCTTTTCGATAAATGCCGCATATCAAAATCGCGCCGTATCCACCAGGGCCAGGATTGTTCTGACATGCGCCGTCTGTGTAAATAATAACTTTTTTCACATCAATGCCTCCCATCTATCCCACCTAGCGCAATCATGCAGCTAAATCCGCCTTAATGCACTTTTCTACATCCTCACCGTGCTTATCGCTATACTGGCGGAGCAGATAGTCAATGTACTCCTTCTCGACCATGCGATAGTAACTGATAAGACCACTAAGCACTTGAATGTCGTGCAGCTCCCACCTGTTGCCTGATTTCCTGTCACGCATGTAGTTGTCCAGCATGGCCTTAAAGTGTTTCTTGCGCTTGTGGCCGATGGTGATTTGATTCTCATTGTTAAGCATCAAACCAAGATTCCAGTTGCGACCAGCGGCAGAACCATAACGCGTCTTTTCCTTCTTAATAGTAAACGGCGCGTTAAACTCAGCCAGTGTGTCAATTACAAACTGCTGTACCTTGTTCATGTCGAAGTCAATCTTACAGGACAACAGCAGGTCATCAGCATAGCGCGTATAAACAAAACGCCTGCTGTCAAAGTTCCTCAGACTATTGCTGATTTTGTGGTCAATGGCAATCATCATCACGTTTGTAATAAACGGTGATATAGGTGTGCCCTGTGGCAATCCGCCATTTAGGAAACACAGACTTAAAGCCTTTTCTAGTTCGTCCCGTCCTGCTGTAAACTTTACAAGTTCGCTGAATGGAAACAGTCTTGATAACATATCCAGTACAAACGCAGGAGTGGTGCTGCCAAAGAAGTCGGCAAAATCTAATTTCAGAAACCACTTGCTTTCATTACGTTGGTGTCGTTTGAGCGCGTCAATAGTGCTACGTCCTCGCACATATGCAAAAGCTGTTGTGTGATACAACGCAAACATATGTGTCTCAAATAATGTTTTCAATTCCCGCAGCGCGTTCATCAGCTCCGGCATCGGCGCGTCAATACGCCGCAGGCCGCCACTACTCTTAGGGATATGGAACGTGTGATACAAAGAGGCCCTGTCCTGAACGAACAGAGCCTCTTTCGAGTGGTTGAATATTTTAAGTACGTCCAGCATCCTTTGCGTATCGGTGTTTTCCAGTAACCTCCGGTTTGGGTAGTCAACCCAATAGGTGCGAGTGCCGGATACGTTCGGCATTACATATTTGCTCAAATCATCAATGCCCGCCATAATATCTTCAAAGGTCATTTGATAATATTTTGGCGGTTGTTTGATTGTGATGTATGGCATTGCGTTCCCTCCTTCAAATTTTCGCCTGTAATCTACATGGGTACAGAAGACGCTGCCGGTTCCGTAGGCGCTGATGCGCCAGCTCATCTGCCACCTCATTGGGGTGATGTCAAGATATAAATTAACTTTTTTCCTGAAAAACCACCGCCGCACCTGGACAACACCCGAACATTAGCACGATTTTCCTGAACTTTTTCGAAACCAGCCGGTCAGATTCAGTACCCAGAGCCGAAGAATCTCTTCAGTGCTCTCGACGGGGATGCTCTCGTGCCGTCCCACGCTCTTACAATTTGATACTTCGGGTTATACCGCGAAGCACTACGTTAGTAGTTATCCATTACAAGCGTTATATTAAAATGCGTCCAACATAAAACTGAACGCATCCATTTGTATAAACTTCTTCAACCCCGCACCTTTGGCGAAGTTTACAACGTTAGCAACACCCAGCGCAGAGATAATCCTGATTGTAGGCGCAACGGATAATGTTACATTGCAAGCAGATACAGGTGTTTCTTCTGCGGCTTCTTCATGGCTGAAGTTCATGGAGTTGATGAAATCATCAACCATCTTCATATCAGACCAATCCGCCGCGTAATGTTGTGCGTCGGTTAGGCGTGTGCGGAAGTCAAACATAGCCTTGATGTAGACATTATCTTTGTTGGCGGTGGCAATCTCCCTCCGCAGTTCTATGTTGTCAACACACAGGAATACATACCCGGATAGCTTTTGTGCTACATAGCCATGCGATGCAACCTTGATGTTATCTTTGGCCTCCGGGTTTATTTCACATAACATTTGCGCCAACGCCACAATCTTACTCATCCCCACATGCTCCTGCCGGAACAACTGGTTAGCCAGGTTCTTAGGCTCAACCTTGTCGAAGTCGTATAGCGATAACTTCGTCAGCCCAAACCGTGTAAGCAGTTCCGCTACAGTAGACCCAACAGATCCGCAGCCAATTATATGGATGCGCTCCTTAACGTCTTCCGGTTTGAAAAAGTCGTAGCTTTTTGATAAATTCAATGTTTCCATACTCAACCTCCGTAATTATAAGCGCGGGACATAAACCCGGCGCGGCATCCAATCGGCTCTAACTCATACGAAGCGCACATACCACACAACGAACAATCTTCATGCTCTCCCGCACCAACTTCATCAAAGTCAACGTCTATCCCTGATAGCCCGATTTGTGCGATTTTTTGTTTTTTTGAACCGCCCTTGTTTTTCTTGTTGGTGGGATTGGTGCGAGTAGTGGGTTTCTGCACCTTCTTATTAGCATCAGCCAGAAAGTCAACCATGCCCTCATCGTCTATCAGCTTAACGCTAACATCATTGTCCTCGTACAGAATGTTCCGTGCCATGTCGTAAATCAGCGTATGAACTGTAAGCGACTTATTCCAAATCATAAACACATAGAACATATCAGGCTCCAACTGGTCAAGGAACTGCTGCCGATGTTTGTCATCCACACCCGAAGGCGACACTCCCATATTTACATGCGAATGCGCTTGCATACGGATTTGATTGAAAGTGTCGTCATCCAGTTCATACAGCCATTTGGTATAAGCCGCTTGGTCGGTGTTTACCGTGCTACCTGTAACTTCTTGCGGATAGACGAAAACATCTTCAACGACAAACTCGTTATTACCCAGACGAGTTACAGTACCATGCCATGCAACCTCGCTTGTAAAATTCATAACCAGCGCAACTGTTTTTCGATACGCTTCCTGTGTCAACCATACGATAGCGGAACAATCCTTATACTCCCAGCTTTGGCTGTATCTTAGTTTACCGTCAGACATCTTCACAGTATCCAACATAGCTGCGAAATCATCCCGCGCTTTTTTCTTGATTTCTTCCGTTAAAACAATGGGTCGTGGCATTCATCGCCGCCTCCTTCCAGTTCCTTAATAGCTTCTTTGGGTGTAATCAATGTTCCGTCGAGCCTTTCCAAACATTTTATTGATGTGCGCGAGAAATCCCGCGCAAAAGCAGCAATGACCGCTGAATCATAGAAGTTTAAGTTTCGGGCCGAAACAACGGCTTGGTCAATCGCGCCGACATAATCCCGTTTGTGCATGTACTCTTGGAAACGTCCCCCGTAAGAGCCGATGCACCCGAAGCCTTGAATATGCGGGTTAGGAAAATACGTCCTGCTTTCATGTGGGAAAGTGTAATTACTAAATGCTCGCAGCCCGGTACGCATATCAGCGGTATAGGCCGCACAGATACGCAACTTGTATTTGCCATCGCTGAAGATAGCCATGTACAGTTTTTCCATTTGCTTGGGAGTTACAGCAGAGCTAAGCCCGGAATAGAAATATCCGCTATGGTTTCCAACATACGTTTCAAAAGCGTCAATGTCGAAAATGTCAGCATAACCGTGGGCGATAAACTCAATCTTCGTCCCAACAACACGGGTGATGGACAGGTTCTTGTTGCACATGAAATACTCCGCCAGTTCAGAATCCCCGATGTGCTTCTGAATAACAGCTTCCAGTCCCGCCAGTGTATACATGCGCTCCTGAATCTTATTGGCAACCTCACGCGCATGTGACAAGTGAAGCTCATACTCGTTTTGGCAGATGTTTATTTCATTGCGGAGTTCATCAGCTCTCACACGCTCGAATCCTGTTTCAAAGCCTGCCAGCTTGGTACGGATAATTTCTGCCCGAATATCAAGCTCCTTGGCAAAGTCTTCAATCAGTCGTTCGTACTCTATGGCAGATTTACCCCCTGTGCTTTTAAGTAGTTTTATTTCAGCTTCGGTTAGGGGGATGCTGTCAAACAAGCGTGGCAGATATTTGGGTATCATCATTTGAAGTGCATGAAAATGCTTCAGTTCCAGCTTCTCCACAAATATGATAGTGCTACGCTCGGTATCGTCTGTATAAAACAGGGTTTTGACTTTACGAGCGAAGAACACCTGCAAATCATCCTGCCGTGTGTAGCTGCTCATATAACGCTTGCCAGTTCCGGCGTTTGCCCTGACGATTTCGAGCATCTTTTCGCCGGCACCGGGAAACGTCAATGCGGTGTGTACTATGGTGATGTTGTGTCCAGATGCTGACGAAATAAGCGTTTCTTCAGGTGCAAACCATCTCATGCACTGCAATGTGGATGCGTCTATAATGTCATTCACAGGAATATGCAGTTCTCTACAGTTAAGATGTACATATTCATCTTGCGGCAGGCGTTTATGCAGCAACACCCGCAAGGTCGAAATAAATGATGAGTCCATAGCACTTATAGCGTCAATGTTGGAAAACAAGGTGTTCGCTACATCGGATGTGAGTGTGGTTGAATAGACTGCCTGGTTAAACACGATTTGACCCCCTTCCTAAAAAATAATAACGGGGCAGCAAGCTCTATGCTTACCGCCCCGTTAGGTGCTATTGTTGATTCAAACCGCGTTCGCATTATCCGCCTTAACCACGTTGAGCAGATAGCATTTTTCCTTAATGCCAAAATCAGCAAAGGTTTTATCTAAGTCACCCGGACTAAGCGTAGAGCCGTCAAGGTTCATAATGCCGCGTGTGTAGTCAATCTCTGCGTTTTCCAGAGCTTCCCGCAGCGTTGTGTTTTTGTCCAGAATCTCACTGGTGCGTTTTACGTTGTTGCCCATTGTTACTTTAATCATTGAATTTTTCCTCCCGATATAATAAGATTAGGGGGCGCAACGATTGCACCCCCTCAAGCGATTGTTTCGGTCAGCTTAAACG
>Ga0131853_10017190_pt1 | contig 13178 bp, 7 predicted proteins | sample TergutLab28metaG_FD_92764 | JGI IMG/M metagenome (GOLD analysis project Ga0131853, IMG submission 92764) | Labiotermes labralis P1 segment gut microbial communities from Petit-Saut dam, French Guiana - Lab288 P1 (version 2) (version 2) | ecosystem: Host-associated > Arthropoda: Insects >...
TATATGTATGTATGTATATGTATGTATGTATATGTATTATTTTATATATATAAGCAAAACACTTATGTACAAAATCTTATTAATTAAATAACTGAGATGTCAATATTATATTTTCAAGCAGGTTTCTTAGGCGAAAGGTTGTTAAATTAATATTCAATTATATTTAACATATAATTACTATATTATTATTATATACTTTATTAAATATTTTATATTATTTATTTTTTAAACATGTATACAAATATATAAATAAATATTTTATTAAATTTAACATACAATTAATGTATTAGAATTTTGTGTTATATATTTATTCGTTCTTTATCCTAGTATTTGATGTTATATCGACTGAGACACCACACCATTTTAGATTGACCTAGCTCCATGGAATAGAATTCTTCTTGAGAAGTTAGTAGTACCCTTAGACTGTCAAGAAATTCCCTTCTCTTATAGAACCCGAAGGTTTCTGTTCACAAGAACTCGACACAATTCCCTTTATGGATCCAGCTAAATCTAGTTTACGAACTACGTCACATGGTAGTTTCATAATCAGTTTTCATATTTTTCTACCATATACTCCTAGGTCTTCCAAACAGTGTAGCTCTTTCAGACTTTCCCAGGAAGCCTCGTATGGATCTGTCGTCTGTCCCACGCGTTCCACATGCACCCACCATCCAATCCACTTTGATTTTTTCATCATAAATTTGTATCCTAAGGAGTGCAAGTTATGAAGTTTTTCCTACGCAGTTTTCTACAACTTATTACTACTGCCTCCGCCTTACTTCTATATAATTTTTGTCATCATCTTTTTCTCGAATGTCTCCAGTGTGTTTTTAGGTCAGCGTGACAGATCAAATATCACATCCATACAAACAAGCATAATTATATTTTGGACATTTTAAATTTTCGTTTTTTACATAAAAAACAGGAGGAAAAGAAATTCTCAACAGATGGTTATATAGCACTTCCATAATTGAATCTGCTCTTGATTCTTACGTCAATGCAATTTTCATTTCATAAGTGTCCTTTCACAGTATATGAACTCTAAGGTAGATCTAAATATTAACCTGTTTTTTATGAATGTTAAATTTGCCTGCTTATTATGATAGAAGACCATAAAGGGGAAAAGTCTGAGAAGAGTTTCAAACGGCCAGGAAATAATTCGGATGAAAAGAGACAAAAAACAACGGTAATTTAGATATTTTAAAGGAGGAAATATTTCAGTTATCTACATATCAAGTAGTAAGGCAGACATACTAAATCAGTGAGCTTAAAATGGGCTGGACACATAAGTCAGACGAATTAAAATAATTGGCTCTAAGATTTATGCTCATAAATTTGTTTCAAAGCCGCCATTTAGATGTAAACTTCACAGTAGAATGGATCTTGGCAAGACAGGTTGAGAGAATGAGAGGCGGTTGGAAACGACTCAGAATCGTGTTAGTTATGGACCGTGATGAAGGAGAATTCTGAAGTTTGAACATTCGTTTGACAGTGATAAGAACTGGGTTTAGAATTCACTTAAAAACAGAGAGGGAAGGAACTCTCTATCGGAGGAGGCAAATAAATGCTTCGAGGCAGCAGCGTAGAGTTGCATTTTATTGAAATAGGCTAAAGCTCTCAGTTGTCCAAGAGATCCACTAAATATCAGGGTCGTTAACTAAAGCTGAGTCCACGTTTCAGGTGAGACAGAAGATAACTTATATCAATTATTTTATGTATGAATAAGTTAACGTAAATATTACATAGCATATAGAATATTTGGACTATATGATAGTTCTCTACAACGGTGGGTGGAGATACTTTCTCTCCCATAAAGGGTAATTACCACCATAAGAGTGTATTTATTTGTGACGTATATTCCGATGCCAAACAAAGCTTTTGTTCAAGTGAATTACGGCCAATATAACTTACAAATAAGTATGCCTGTAAAAAAGCACCATATATAAATATAAAACCATTAATTATACTCCTTTAAGACCATTAATAAAGCGGTTAGAAGCAAAATAAACGGAACACAAAAGAGGTTTGCAAAATTATATTTCTTTTTATTTTTGGTTCTGGTTAAGTCTACAACAAACTATACGGCTTCACGGGGCCTCACAATTTCATACTGGAATGTTGCTTGTATATTATATTTTTTTTAAAAGAAATATTTTTCGTGAAAATTCATACATATTAATTACAAAATTTTAAGAGGCATCTATTATAAATTGAGGTCAAGGGTCGGTTTAGTTTTTAAATTTATTTTTAATTTGTTCCAGAAATATCTTAAACAGGTCCTGACTATTTTACAGACCTCCAGAGAAATCGATAGAGAAGTTTGGACTCTTGATTTTGGAATGGCAGGTGAACAGAAGGCTCATCGAAATATATTTTTTTCGTAACTCGCCTGTAACTTTGGAAAAGGAGTGTTTAGATTGGTTAAAATGTTATTTTTTTTCCAAAGTAGCGGTAAGTGCTGATGGATTTGGAAAGTTATTGGAGTGAACTGTTTCGAAATATTGTCTTCTCAGGATTAATTTCTAACCTAACCAAAACTTTAAAAGAATGCATTCCAATATCTGTACTTTAGTCAGTGTTGTTGCGCTATTATTAATTGGCCTTTCAGTTAATTGAAATATTTATAAATCGCGTAATAATTTCACAATAAATATGTCTTGCAACATTGTGCAAATTAATATTTGGACCTTTGAAATACGTGGCAATGGGCTATCATAGAAGAACACGAAAATTACATCTGTATACCCCATGAAATAAACTTAATTCTTACTGTCAAGTTGTTACCTGATCAGGCATTTATGGACGCTATTACTTCAATTCATTCAATGTCAGACAGCAGTGTAAACGTCTCTTCATTTTCTCGCTCTTTTAACCTTGTAGAAAAAGTAATTTGAAAGAAAAACACGATTATTAAAAATAATCCTCTTGAATGCGTAGTAAATGACTGTATCAGGATTTATACACACGTTTCTTTCCCAATCCAACTGACACTGAAGATAATTTGAGCTGAATTATGATCCATGAATTCTAAGCAAAAAAAAAAAAAAAACTCGAGGCATTAATTTCGTGAAAACTCTTTCAAATAGTTTGTATTATGAAATAACAAAGGTGGTCAGTCAGTTAATTGGTTTAAAGTCAACTCACATGCACCGTTACCCACTGCCCTGACAAAACAAATGAACCCCGATAAAAGCCTTCTATACTTGTTTAGTTAAGGCAAGTGGAAAGATATACTCTAATACTGTATTTGTCCTGTATTTCACAATCGCTGTTATGCGCACCGTGCGCCTGATGTAGGTCAGATCGTGCAGTATAGGCAGAAGTATATTGCGGATCCTATCGTTAGTACTAGCAGAACATGCGAGATGGTCGCTACCAGTACCACAGCCACTCACCTAACGTAAACCTTACCCAGTTACGTATACCTCTGTAATTGTAGTACATCGCACTAAGGTCCATATTAATGTGACCCATGTATTTTGTTCTCAGCATACCAGGCAGAAATGTCGCAAGAGTTTTCTCCACCCAAATTCTGTATATATTAATTTCTGATTATCAAGATAATGATGATTATGATTATGATGACGAAGCGGATGAAGATGATGACAATTCAATTCTTTATTTACATACATCCTGACTCAACAACCTAGTGGGCAGTTACAAAGACAGAAGGGGTAAAAGGAGTTAGCATCAACAAAGCAAGATAAGAGAAAAATAATGACAGAAGAATAAACGCAACGGAGCAATTAATTTAATTAAAAGTGAAAACTAAATTAAAGTTAGGAACAAAAGAATATAAACGGTTATAATGGGTGTGTACCGTGACTATGTTAAGGATATTTAGTGGTAAGATGGAATGTGATTAATGAGAAGACGTAAGGTCTCTAAATTTTTAATACAACTATTAATGATGGTTATAAAATTTAGGGCTTTAAAGGCGGCTAAATTCAAAAGAACGTTCTCGGGTTAGTCAACCCACGTTACGAGTTATCATCTGTCCTCGAAATGTGAATTTACCCGCCATTCAATCATCAGACGGGGCTACTAGCCCAAGACTACTTCATTTAATTAAAGGTGGTTAGTAATACAAGCCAAAAAAAACGCACTTCTAGCCAGTTGCATGTATTACTGCTAGTTATTATTATTATCATAATTGCCAAATGCGCGCAGGACGATGTGGAAACATTGTACAACCTGCTAAATAAATAAATAAAATTATTATTATCTCTTACATGTTTCAACCTTTCCTGAGGCCTCCCTGATGATGACCCAGAAAGGACCGAAACAAGTAGGATATAATAATAATAATAATAGAAACATACTGACTACATGTGCACTTTTTGACTTACTAGTAGTTGTATAATTCATGGAAAATATGGAAACAATTACGATTAATGCAAACAATACTGATAATAACAGCAATAAATATGATAATAATAATAATAATAATAATATAGCCACGAAATTGTCATTTATTAGAACTAATAAGAGTCAGTATTTCAAGAAACTTTATGTATAAATGATGATGGAGTGTGTTGCTGAATTTCGGTTTCCATTTCCTATTTGTTATTTTTAATTAGCTATCATATGACGCTTTCAAAAACGTTGCGTTCGTCATTAAACGTAAAATTTATCATAGTAAAATTATGGGACGATGCTACAATCCAAAAATGAAAACCATTAGATGTGGGACATACGTTCCCTCAAGTATTTAATGCATTAGTACCCGTGGGAGCTACATTTAACTGAGGCAATACATGCGCATAGTATAGAAGTGAATTTCATTCTGTTCCTATAACAAAACAACGATTTTATAGGAATTCTACCGATGTTATCTGTCACAGAGATGCTCTTTTTTCATGAAGAGCTATGTTCACTCTTAAAAACTGTTTGAAAAAGTTTCGTCTTCTTACATAAATATCAAATCTCAATATAGACTTTTCCGTATGTGAATTATTTCAGTTTTTTTAAGCCATTGTTTTTCAAACTGTTTTACGCCGAACCTTGGACTCTGTCAGTTTCAACACGAGTAACATTTTTCCTGTTGGTATTTATAAACAACTTGATCATTTACTGCAGCACAGTAATTTCCCATAACAAAAATGTTCATCGAAAATGGTGATTTAATTTTTTTATGGCCTTATTTCCAGGACATTCAAGCAGCCTTCAGGGTGGAAATTAATATTAAAAAACTCGTTACATAAAACACAAATAGTACCGATCAACAAACAAGTTCTACTGAAGTAATCAGTATTCGCTATAAAGGAGGTAAAATATTCAGTTACTTTCACACTTATTTTGTTCTTATGGAGCATTTTGAGGTAGCAGACATCCTGTCCATAGGTGTGCTGTGTTGTTGTTGTTGTTGTTGTTGTTCTTCTTCTTCTTCTTCTTCTAGATGTGGTTGTTTCTGTTTTTTCTTGTTACTGACAGTGTACTAAACGATATTAACGCCACTCCTTTGTTCTTCAATCTACTCTTCACACATTCCTTTAACACTCTTCTTTTACTTTTTCCTAACTTCCATTACACGCTTTTCCCCTTTCCTTTCTTTATAACTATTGTTCCCTATCATTATTCCAAAAGATTTCCGCAATGCCGGTAAATAACCAGATATTATTATTCATTTTTTTTATATTTAAAAAATGCTTATATAGTGACGTAATTACCTTTACGTTTTCTAAGGTAAGAAGTTAATTAATATCAATATTGCGTTCCGCTCTCAAGTTGGATGTAGAAGTGTCTCAAGCAGCGATCGCTTATTTTATTGAGAAAGGCGACTGCTTGTAATGTAAGGACGAAGCCGTCCCTGCTCACGTCAGATCGGGTAAATGCGAGAGAAGCTTTGATTCCATTTCAGTATTTGTCTCTGTACTATATGTAGGTGATCAGTCAGCTCTTCGTCCCGACCGCTTCACCCTCGGTGACAGCTTCCTCAGTACCCATTGAACATGAGGCTGGGTGGGCCCCAAAACCGGTCTGCACGTTTTGGATAAGACAAAACGCTCTTGTCCCTGCCGAAAATCTAAAAAATTCCTCTTTCGAAAGGTCCTTACTATAATCATTGCAAGGAATGCCATGTTTCAGGTGCTACATACTTGCATGTATTATGTAAGTTTTGGATAAAATAAACTTTGTTCGAGAATTTTGAGAATTCCAATTTTAGAATAAGAAGAGTAATAAGATTATAACAGGGTAGACAGTTATCACGTAAACCATGTTCGGAAAGGCTTCTTTATTGTTCCCACAGCACAAAGAGTCAGATGGGAAGTTTCAAAATTTGGGAAGTCGAAGAAGAGTAACTGAGAGTTTAAATCATATATGTTTGGAAGTTATTCGTAATAGTTCTCGTGTGATTAAAGAATTCGCCTCGTACTTCGAGTTCCACTATTTCCTTATCCACAAACCTTCAGTAAGACCGAAGGGCTTTTGCATTTCTCTCGAATGTAGAAATGGTGAAGTTAATTAAATTCCAGAATCGGGCACGTGAAACTGTGGTGACGTAAATAAATATGTTTGTGATTACAAATTGTCTGTGATTGGTCTGGTTTTGAAACTTGGGAAGAGTATTTAATAGTACTTTACTACTGCTAATTGCATATTGAATGTCACTCCATTTCAGTTCTCCTACAATTCATAAACGAGGTCCGGGTTATTGACGGGCTTCAAGATGAAGTAAATATCTAATCATCCTGTACAGATGCACCCAATTCAGTCACCCGGTGTTCTGAATGAACCCTCATGCGAATGGTAAAGAAGGTAACGCCAGTGAGCGAGGGGTACAGGGTGCAGGATGAACGGGGAGGTGTAGTTGTGAGCTGGAACACCACCATAGCCAGGGGAAAGGATGATGCGCCGTGCGTCAACGTTGCAACTGCAGGGCGGCGCAGGCTCCATCGTACGCCTGTCCTGTTCGTCGCTCTGTATGCCGGCTAAGCAAGCGGTTGTTTTCGCTGCGTTTTGCTCATCTCCGTCAGCATTATTTCATCTGTCCCCGCGTTGTAGGACACGTCACCCTAGCTAGCGACAGGCACCTGTTGGTTGGTTCGCGTCGCTTCATCCCCATCCTGCTGCCTCCTGTTTCAACAGGTCCCCGATCCGACAGGTAAAGCCAAGTTTTATTTTTACCCTTTCCTGCATTGTTAACTGTCAGTATTACAAAATCGTGTCGTGAGCTTTTAAATGTTGTGACTAAACTAGGCACATTCATATACAGTTTGTCAGAAGGTATTTTAATTCGACAATTCGGACATACGTATTACATATTACGGTGTTCCAAATGGCGCGAAAATAAATACCATGTGCATTGTCGATGTGCAGTAGGCATGTGCGTATTACCTTCATAAGACTTCTACTGCAGCGAAACGCTTGATTTTAATTCAGAGAGGGCCTGTAATCTTTAGAGAAGGACTTCTAACTGGGAAGATAGTGGGAAGCTTAGGAATAAACATTTCCAGAAACCACGACGGATCTTATTCAAGTACAGTGATATTCGTTAATGAAGGCAAAAGCGGGTAAGTGCAGATGAAGAGAAACCACCCACTACATAAGGAGATGTTAAATAGGCAGGTAAAAATAAATTAGTTTATAAATAAACTTCTACGATTACAAATTGCGGTCTTAAGTATTACTTACGGATGCTTGTTCCACTTCTAAGGACCATTTAACACGCAGGAAACGCAACTTTTTAAAAAAGAAGTTTGTAAAAGAGGATTTTTTATTTTGACTGTTAACCAATTAAATCAACGTTAGTATTTTGTGTGGAACTGAACGCATCGTGTATATATATATATATATATATATATATATATATATATATATATATATATATATATAAGCACCGTAGGTTAATGTTAAAGACATTTCTTTTCCACACTATATAGTGTATTTGTGTTTTTTGTGTGATTGTAAGAATAAAGGGAAGCCACTCTCTAAATAATATAAACCTTGTTTTCCTTTCATTATGTTTTCTGTGAGGTAGGAATTAAAGTTTATAAGACATTTAGTGGAATTTGTGCTTCAAAAGTTTAATGTTTTAAAAATCGTGGAAGTATCTTTCTTTAGATTTTGCGAGAAATTGCGAAACGTTATTCATTTTTAATATTTTATTTACTTACGCTCTGGTAAATATAATTGTTGCAGTACACATTAAAATGTGAATTTGAATGCTAAAGATGAATTACGAAAGAAGCTGAAGATAGGTGTATTGTAACGTACTAGAAGTGCACGAAGAAAACCGTCAGGATCAGAGCATGGGACCTCCAGAAATAAAGCTCAAGTGTAAAGAACTTCACCGCAACATTCATTTTGGTTCCCTTTGTTGTGTAAGTGTTGCTAATATGTATGAGTATACTTTCTGCACGCATTGATGATTACAAACCGCCAGAAATTCTAAAACGTTTTCTTATAATCGAATCTTAGGTACTTTTAGGGTACTAAAACCTAAGGGGCCGAGATAACTCAGTAAGTCTAGATATTACGCTACACACTAGGCCAAGGAGATAAGTGGCGTGGTTTCCTGCCAGGGCGAAAGACTTTTCTCTATTCCAGTATTTCAAGAGGGGCTCTAGGACCTATTCAATGGATACTGCGGGATCAATCCTCGGGAGTAAATCCTTAGTGTCCTGCAGCCAATCACTTTCCTCAATCTAGTGGAGAGGTTAAGAATCAGTGGAACTACATTTGCTCTTCATCCTACGTTTGAAAGGCTTGCACAGTGACAAGTGTACCTACTACTATAAATGTAGGCGAAATTATGTCAGTGTCTTCTAGTAGAGCTAGGTATAATTCCTTAAAAAATGAGCACTTTTCAGAACAAATATGATCCAGGTTGCAGATACTGAGTACAGGATATAGTCAGACTGGATGAGATTTGATTTCCTCATAACAGTGCTGAGGAAAATTCTAGTCTTTTTATATATGACACCATATGTAAATTACTATTATATAGGTGTCACGTTTTAGGAAGTGTTTGCTCCATCCGACTTCAGCGCAGTCCAAGAAAAGTGGAGTCTTTGGACCAGCACTAACTTATGGAAATTTAGGTTTAAAAAATCAGGTTTATCCTATCACTTATATGGTGGTGAGTTCTTATGGGGATATTTCTGGTCAAGTGTCAAAACTAACAGAGAACAAATAACTAATTTAATGACAAATTTAGACTATCATACAATGAAATAAATTTCGCCCAGAAACTTGGTATTCGTATTGTACGTTAATGCAGTTGGAGTATTTAATTTGCGTGTGTGTTTCGTAAAACTAATAGCTTGAGTTTGTAAGTAGTGCACAGTGTTGGACCAACTTGTGAACAGTAATTTGGTAGACATGCATGGTACAAACAACATTGTAGAACTGATAGACACAAGATCAGTTACATAGCTGAAGGGTTACGAAAATTTGAGCCTTCCCTTCAGTGTCCGCTATATCAATACTTAATGTTCTCTACTGCTCACCAAATATTATTTGGGTGATCAAATCGAGAAGAATGAGATAGGTGGGGCAAGTAGTACGTATGGGGGAAAGGAGAGGTACATAAAGGGCTTTGGTGGGGAAGCCTGGGGGAAAGAGACCACTTGGAACACCCAGGCATAGATGGGAAGATAATATTAAGATGGATCTTCAGGAAATGGGATAGGTGGCATGGAATGGATTGATCTGGCTCAGGATATGGAGAGGCGGTGGGCGTTTGTAAACGCGGCAATGAAACTTCGGGTTCCGTAAAATGCGGGAAATTTCTTGATTAGCTAAGAACCGGCCAGCTTCTCAAGAAGGTCTTTGCTCCGTGGAGTATGGAGTACGGACCGCTACTTCAGTTCTGACGTGAATGGTGCAAACCCTTCATTCATATTTTCGTGTAACACATTGCTCGGTGTTGCCACGTCGATGATAGTGCCATTATTGCATATTTGCCTGTCTTATTGTCAGGTAAGTGGTTTAGCACCAAACTATGAGGTTCAGTGGAAGTTATAAATTGTACTTTACCTGAAATATTTCAGTCTGTGTTATGAGACAAAGTATATATTAACAAATTATTTTATTTTTCTTTCACAAAGATCTAATTCTTCACATTCTTTTATTCGTGGATGAACGCTTGATTTGCACTAATATGCTTTAAACGGAACACTCCTCTTGGTGGATCAGTCACAAAGATCTTTTTTTGTGTGTGCACATTTTTTCCCATTATAAAATGCGAACGACTTACATTTTTCAGATACAAATTAATAGATTCGCATTGTCATGGAATGTTAAGCTAGAGTAAAAGAAGCCATTAATATAGATTAGTTAGACATAACTGTATTAAAGTATAATGTCACACAAAATACAACATGCATAGCTAAATACGTGTCAAAAATATATTAGTTAATTCAAAAGCTAAATGCTGATTTTGGGTGACATCATATTGTTATTTTGGATTATAAAGAATGAACTCCGCTTGTACTTCATAGAGCGTACTATTCCGTTCAAAAATCTGTCTGTTGTTATGCAGTGACTGAAAGCAACGAGAAAAGTATGTCTATTGCCAGTAAAAAGTTCTTTGACTGATCACACGCGAGACTTGTCAGACTCTCGAATAGCTCTACAAATGATTCATTCTTCACTTGACGGCCCGTAATGGATTGCATGGAATCAGTTCTGTACATGCATGTCATAAACTTTGGGAGTTTTAGAAAGAAAGATTATTATAAATGATGCTGCTACCGATATATAACTTTTAAAGACGATGTTTTGCCTACATAACCGGCCGAAACGCAGATGGTCCTGTACTGCTTCCAGACAGTCACCACAACCTGGAATACGTACAAGTAAAGCTAAGGGCCAATTATTCCTTGGGCAGAGGATAATAGGATCTGAACACTCAGGTTTCTAAAATAGGCAATTAGAAATTTTTCATTGCTTACGAAATACAGTAATAATAATAATAATAATAATAATAAAAACAACCGAGATTAGCCGCAGTAAGAAATATGTCGTAGCCTCGATCAAAACTTAGTGTCCCGTAGGTTCGTCTGTTTGTTGTTGCCATGCAGGTATTACAAATGGGTAAATTCAGAAAGGACACAGAGTGGTCTCGAGTAGCACGTTATGATGTTAACAATAAGGTCTTTGAAGGTCGATATACACACCGACAACCAGTCAATTCTGGGCTGTGTATCGGACCCATTATATGTCCATGGCGAAGTATTCAGACATAACTTGGGACCCTTGACGATACAGTCTAACTTCCTGTATCAATTTTTTTTAATGTTTTTTAACCATGCATCTCTGTATAATCTTGTAAATAAAACCAACTTGGTGCACAATTTATTCTTAGTGTGTTTATCAATCTCTACATGTTTCGGGCGACTATGGATCCATCATCAGGAGAAACAACTGTGTTTTTGCGACACTTGTTACTTGTTATTCTGTGTCGATGACCTTCTGGTATGCACGGCGTAATTAATTCCACCCTGCATACCAGATAGTCATCGACACAGAATAACAAGTACCAAGTGTCGCAAAAACACAGTTGTTTCTCCTGATGATGGGCTCATATTCGCCCGAAACACGTACAGATTGATAAATACACTAAGAATAAATTGTGCACCAAGTTGGCTTTATTTACAAGATTCCTCTATTAATTTGCCTTCAGAGTTTTGCCTGTTTGGAACACATATGTTCCCCAACATTGTGTGACTTTGCACAATGTACAGCATGCTGTAACAACCACAAGATTCCATACAAAAATTACGAATACATTTTGTATAAATTGTATACAAAAGTTCGGTTCTTACGTCCTTTACTGAAACCAGTCGCAAAGAGTAGATGCTTACTTTGAGAATCATAAGAAACACATTAAAGTTTGTTTGGGACAAAAAAAGTCTCTTTTTAATTTTCAATACATATTTCACACATTACGTGACTGGAGTTGAAAGTTTTGATACATCAAGATAATTCTTATTGAGGGTCTAAATTAAGACACAAACACTACACGTTGAATGACTTGCCATGAGGTAGAATGCAAGTAAGGCCAAATCGCTCAGCATCTACTGTCATCTTTTCCAAAGAAATTGCATGAAACCCCAATGTACACCAAACACCATTTTCAGAGAAACGCGAAGCAGAAAGAGATATTGCGTTCTATAACTTGTCCGAATTGTGCTCAGGAAGTATGACCTAAAGAGGGAAAATTTTATTGACGCCATGTCAATTGTAGACATCATTTATCGTAAAATAAGACGAGAATTAGACGATGAAGTTTGGGATTTTAATAACGTTTACGATATTACGTTGATGCGGACGTTCCTAAGGAAAGTGCTATCTCCATAATTATGACGGAAATATGCTTAGGTAGATCCTGAAGCGATTCAAGGTATGAAATTGGTCGGTTGCAAGAAAAATGGCCGATCAAACCTACGGGAAGGGGACAGAGGACAAATCTGGTTCCGAACCGACAGAAATTGTGAAAATATAAATTTGGGACATAGGATAGGGCAGTGATTGAGGTTGGTTATGCTTCGTTACTTGGAAATGCCTGGGAAGCACAGAGTCAGGACGGACTGCTGTGTGAAGTTTTGCATTGGCCTGGAGAGGCTGAAAAAATCCGGAAACATCAGAATAGCCGGTGATACAAACAATTTCTGCAAATAAATCAGATGTGCCTTTGCCTTAGGTGAACACTCCTTGTGGCTCTAACAGTCTGTAGTCGAGACAGACGAAGTTTTATCTGGGTTAGATCATTATTTTCGCCAGTCCGTTCATGCGGACGCTATATACAAGAACCTCAATACATACCTCGAATTCTTCCTATAAATTTGGCAAATAATAAAAGACCCTGGGACATATTTGATTTCAGGATTTTATAGGGGTTTAAAAGTAATGGGGATGTTATTTATGAATGGTTATACCGTGCAGATATAAGCTATATTTGTTACTGCATTTTACTTCCTCGGGTACCTTTTCTGTGGCCATCTGCAAGGCGGAAATACATCTTAGCTCTACAGTGTGCAAATATCTGACAAAAAACTTTAGAAAATACTTCACGAAGGGCAAACAGAAAAGAAGCCACAAAAATATGGTAATTTCCTTTTTTTTGGGGGGGGGGGGGAATTGGGGGCTCTAATTAAGGAGTAAATGTTTAATATTTGGGAAATAAAATTTAATAAATTAAAAAAATGCCTTTAATATAAAAAAATTTAAAA
>Ga0131853_10017191_pt1 | contig 13177 bp, 8 predicted proteins | sample TergutLab28metaG_FD_92764 | JGI IMG/M metagenome (GOLD analysis project Ga0131853, IMG submission 92764) | Labiotermes labralis P1 segment gut microbial communities from Petit-Saut dam, French Guiana - Lab288 P1 (version 2) (version 2) | ecosystem: Host-associated > Arthropoda: Insects >...
ATATATATATATATATATATACAGTATATTTGGTTTGTACCACAAAGGAAACCAGCGCTTGTAATAGTAAAGTTAAAGCAGGTAAAGCAATCTCTGTACATACTTGGACAGACCCTGTGTGTTCCAACAGGAAAGAGATTCCCAGATTTCATGAAAATTAGCACGTGGAAGTGGTAACGTTGTCAGTCCTACACACCGGCCGCCTTTACTAATTTCTGTTAGAGGCCGAGTCCACTCCAGGGCAATAGTGCCGACGGAAAGATTATGTCCATGAGAAATCCCAATGACAATCTCGATTATCGAATCCGCGAACTTCCGGTTTGTAGCGCCACCGTTTGTCTCTTATGTTAGACAAAATGTCGTTAAATACTTCAGACGGTGAAAAGTCGCTGTTTATTGTAAGAACAGTCAGAAATACATAAATACAATGTAGGTAAAAAAAACGCAGTTTTTAAACGTTACATCTGGACGTACCGTAACCACTGAGCTATAAAAGGTTATGATATTTCCCGCAAGGGCAACGTATCTTATCATACATGAGCGAAATGGTCTCCTTACCTAATGTTCTGTAAGGGCTCAGTGTGACGATCGTTAACGACCTGAACTTCTTAACTCATGAAGGTGGTTAAGTCACCCCAGAAGTTCAGGTCGCAAAATTCGGAGAAAAAGTGTCAGATCTTTCGTATCCGTACTGTGTGTGAAACGGATCTGGGGTCCACACATCTTCAGGTGTGCGGATGTGTCACCCTCGGACAAACAGACTGAAGTCTGATGAAGGGCATTCAGTTACACACAGAATTGTGAGTTCTCGTTATCCGAGCTCCTAACATCCTTTTACCTGCCACTGCGAGCGAATTTCTTGAGGAAAAAAATACCTGAAGTTCCCTAACTCCAACTGGACTACATCCCAAGACAACAAGCGTACAACAACAACAACAACAAAAGTTGCAATCCATTTCCTCTATATACTGGATCAAATTACCGAGGCACAACACGCAAAAATTTCTCCTTTCTTCCCTTGGATCATATCCACGGGGTATGAATTTTCCAACAGACAACTTTCTTGGTCCCTACTGTAACTTCCACGTTCTCCCACTTTCCTGTTCACGATCCAAGCTGTTGCCCAATTCGCGTTAAATCTGCAAAGCACAAAGATAAAGACGCGACTTCAACAGATGATCAACTATTTCAGTAACGGATTTGATTATGATTATTATTATTAATGAAACATCATTACTTGTATTATTTGCCACCATCATATACGGATTCAACGACATATTCACGATCATTGTAGAATCATTGTTTGTAAATCCTACATGAAATAAGTAAACGGAAGGCTAACTGGATTGGTCACATTTTGCGTAGAAACTATCTTCTACAACGGGTTAATGAACGAAAGAAGAAAGGGGGGGGGGGGACGGAAGTGATAGGAAGACGAGGAAGAAGACGTAGGAAGCTACTGGATGACCTTAATAAAGTGAGAGGATACTCTCATTTGAAGGAGGAAGCTCTAGATCGCTCTATTTGGAGAGCTGGCTTTGGAAGAGGCTTTGGACCTGTCGTAAGACAGACTACTAAATGAATGAATGAAATAGTAAATTTCTCATGAATAAACCAATGTTTACAATACGTCGTCGCAAGACACAATGTTATTCAGAAAGGACAATGGTACGTTGCACCTACTGGTGTCTGGAAATGGTGGAAACGCAAACGGAACTAATGACTGCCAAAAAATTAGTTGCGCGTTGCAGAAGACTGGCTATTAACATAATGGATTGCTACACTTGAGTAGTGACACATTATTTTCGCGAATACATGTAATGGAGTTTCATTTGTACAAAGTGCTACGCACATAAACACGATAATAAAGTCATAATTATTTTATTTCTAGCGGACACAAATTCCCCAAATAAAAGGAATTCATTTTAAAAAGCGTTTTTCTGGTCCCAACTGACTTCGAATGACGCTGGCTTGCTCTAAGACAATTACATTCTGAATTTGTACAAATATATTCTCTGTACACTTTACAGTGGTTTGGCGTAAATTATTCAGGATTTACATACACCGCATTCAAAATGAAACAGTGGCATGGATCAGGGGGTTATTATAGATTTTTCTCACCCCGGAAATACGAGTTCGATCCAATGTTAGTTCATGTGGGGTTTGTGGTGGATAAAGTGGCCTTGAGATAGGATTTTTTTAGGCTATTTTGGTTTCCCCTGTGAACATCATTCCACTAACGCACCGCATTCATGCATTCATTTATAAAGAAAGCAATGACCTTAATAAGAGAAAATGCAGTTGAGTAACCCCCAAACAGGGGAGGAAAATAATCGAATACCCTGAACTGAAAACAAATCATTAAGATATTTCCATTTTTTAACTTACTAAAAGATTTCTGAAATATATTTGAAATATGATATTGTTTGAAATTGTATGAAACTGTTACATATGCATACTTGTATATGTAAAGCTTAATTCAATTTTACAAAATTAAATTCCACTAGTAATTAATTACTTTATTTAAAAAATCTCTAGCCTAATTAAAGCTCCAAATGTTTCTGCCCATATCCGAAGTCAAGACCATGATGTCACAGAACGTGACTGTTGAATTCGTCATTTGGCACAGGATTTTATGAATTTTGTTTGTTGCAAATATTAAAATAAAACAACATTCAAACTTTCTGTTGTGGTCAATTCTATAGGTAATGAAAAATGTACTTCATTATTTACAGGTACGTCTCTAAGTGAAAGATTAAACGTGGTTTTCATTTACATATACAATAAGCAAAATGCACGTAACCATAAGCCTACCTATAAGCATCAAAATACAAGAATGTAATCCCTGAGAAGATGTAATTACTCCACATCATATACACTTAATACAGCTACTTATTTGCTTACTTACCTACTAAGTAAGTAAGTAGCTACTGTCAACAGAATTGTGTTTATTTTACATAAAATTTGGATAAATCAACAGAGCACATCTTTATCTTTGCACCGTGCATTCTGTACTTTATTTAATTAACACACCAACAAATGCACATATATTCACTTAATGATCTAAAATTCACATTAAAACACTTAAAACGCTGTTACATGTTTCGATCATACGATCATCCTCAGGGAGCAATCTCTTGCGAATTTTTTGTATTGTACGTGTATGGTAGGAAGATTAAGTTTTGTAGTTTTTTGTTCAAGTATTTAGCTAATTTGTAAGATGGAACTTGTGCATTGTTTATTACTGGTTTAATTGGTTTGTTCTGTTTATATGTTTTATGTATATATTGAGTTTTGGCGCTGTAGGTTTTATGTTTATTAAGTATTTGTGTGATCGGTTATGTACTAATATATTACATTTTTTAATCTTTTATTTTATCTGTTTCTGGTATGTGTCTGTAGGGTCCTTATTTAATTGTGTTATATGGTTCTCCTGTATGCTCCCTGAGAATGATCGTATGATCGAAACATGTAGGGGCGTTTTAAGTGTTTTAATATGAATTTTAGATCATTAAATGAATATATGTACATCTGTTGGTGTATTAATTAGATAAACTACAGAGCATATGTTGTGAAAATACAGGAATATAAATGTCAGAATAAATGGTCAACTCACACAAAACTTCGTAAACACATCCGGCGCTAATCGAACTACTGAGATCAGGTGTCCTAACTACGAAGAGAAGCGCCGAAATTCAATTTCTGTAAGTCTGAACTATATGCCACTGCCTCTCCTCGTCTTCCTGCCTCCTCCGCCAAGCACTCATCACCTCCCTCCTTACGTGCCCTATTACGTCACACTCCCTCATGGTCACCTTCAACTGTTCCCAGTTACAAGTCGCCTGGTGACACCGTTCACGTGCAGGGACAGATGATGGTATCCTGCACAACGACTTGGCGGTTTCCTACAGCAGTGAAATTAATTCCAAGATGCCATACGCAACGTTGTGATTTCCTGCTAGCTGTGAAATCACTGTACAAATTACAGTATTTTTAAGTATCATCACTTTCTGTATATAAACAATGAATCGCCGCTAGTTTCCCTGAATATCTAGATAAAATTGCTTCGATTCAAAACAAAAGAAGGTACAGAAAAAATCACTCTAGGAATAAAAACTTTTCTCACTTAGGTTACATTATTATTACAGATATTTAACTAACATTATCGTAAAGCAGTCCCGTCACAGGCCTGGAGTGGCCCAGAGGGTTCCAGGAAATTAAGGTTCCCAGATTTCATGACAACGGCACCGACCGCCTTTACCTCCAGGAAATTCTCCTGGTACTCATTTCTGTTGGAGGATGAGTCGACCCCAGGGCCATAGTGCAACTAGTAGAATTTTATATCAATAAAAAATTCCAATGACACCAGCTGGGATCGAACCAGCGACCTTCCGATTTGTAGCACAGCACTTTAACCACTGTGCTACAACATTATCGTAAGACATAAATTTTAATACTTCAATAATTATTACGTTTGGACGATTTTTATTGTATGCCTCAATTTCAGTACTCCTAATATTAATTCATTATCTCATCCGGATAACCGAACTTAACATTAATCACCGTGTCATTCGCTCCAGTGCAGGTTGTCGCCTTAGCAGTACGCACCCAGAAATCAAACTAATTACTATTTCAACACGACAGATTAATTAAAGTTCAAACACGCCTAATCATGTTTACATATGCGAACAATACAACCCACTTTCAACATAACTAATGTTTAATATCAACACAATATTAGGAATTTATGACCCGGACAGCACAATCCGTAAAGTGACTGCTGCCAACTGCATGATTGTGTCATTGACCTTCCTCTCTACCCATCCGTCCACTCTTGACACCGGTAACCACACAGCCTCTTAACAAACAGGAATATGAACTCTTTTAACCGAGGAGACAGTGGTGAGAGCGTTAAGCTGATAATCCCTTGCATTAAGTACACAAGCGAAGAATAAGTAAACTTTTAAACGGCACTTCCCGGTTTACATATAGCGTATTTGCTTTTAAGTAGAGAGGCAAATTTTTTTTTGTACAAGCTACAACAATTCCTATACATATGTGGACGGGGTCTTTGGGAACCCAGAATTTCTAGACCTTCGGCACTTGAAGGTGGTAAGGTTGTCAGCCCTAAGCACCGGACGCCTTTACCCCCCAGGAGATATCCCTTGTCCTCATTTCTGTTAGAGGCTGAGTCCATCCTAGGGCCATAGTGCGGTCGGACAGATTGTCAATGAAAAATCTCGCGACCTTCCGTCTTGTAGCGCAGTGCCTCAACCGACTGTGTCATCGCGTACCCCAGTTATCCTCCATAAGAAACGTCTGCTGAATTCTACATTATTGAACAATGTTAAGTCTCATTTTTTATAATGGTTAACTTAGAGGAAGGTGGTAACAATAGGTACCACTTGATTACTAAATTGAAATTTTAGCCACACGCAGTAAGTACTTAGCATTTAGACAGATTCTCATAACAAACTGTAGATATGATCCTAAACATGATTGCATACCTTCTCTTTGCAGTGCAGACGTGGTATGTGTGCTTGGAGCTAAGAACAGAAGAAATGGTCTTTAATAACTTAATGATAAAAGATGATTAAAGAATATTTACAATAGTGCCGAATTATGCCGACAATATAATCCATATTGCAGCGATTTAAAACATAAGTGTCCGGGGTTCCAATGTGGGCGTTTTTCAAATGACAAGTTGTATGGCTTGATACAAGTGTAGCAAGGTAAGTTTGATCCGACGTTTCGGAGAACTTGTTACATCCTTCTCAAGGCAAATAGGATAAAACATTTACCGATATAACGTGTATCCCTTCTTCCATTTCCGTAGCTCTGATCGCCCATAATTCTTACACCCCTCCTACGTATTTGACCAACATAATCCACACAAAGTCTTCAGCATCCATCCACACCTAATTCACTCGCCATGGTAACGAACGCAGCACGGTGGACAAACGTATTATTCTACGCCATATAATAAACAATGAGACTATCATGTTATTTGGGGTAAGCGATAGCGCAGTTGCTTGAGGCACTGTGCTACAAGCTGGAAGGTCGCGAGATCTATTCCCGATTGTGTCATTGCAGTTTTTCATTGACACAATCCTTCCGACCGCACTATGTCACCGGAAGACTCAGCCACTAACATAAATAAGTATAAGGGATATCTCCTGAGTGTCAAGACGGCCGGTGCATAGGGCTGAAAACTTTACTACCTTCATGTGTTGATTGTATAGAAATTCTGGGAGCTTAATATTCTGGAGCCCTTTGGGCTTGTGCAGGCCTTTAAAGGGACAGCTTTTTAGTACGTAATTTAAAATTCTCATAAAATGTTCTAAGTGTTGAATGGAAGGAGAGCTGCGAGGTTAAAGGTGCGGTTAGGGTGTTTAAATATGACAAACTTTGTGTCTTAGTACAAACAAATACTTACTTACTTACTTAATCCATGGTGCAGAGTCCTTCTTGAGAAGCTAACTGGTTTGCAGCTAGTCAAGAAATTCCCCGTATTTCACGGAACCCGAAGGTTCATTACCGCACTCACAAGCGTCCGCCACCTGTCTCTTTCCTGGGTCAGCCCAATCCAGTCCATATACCCACATCCCACCACCTGGAGAACCGTCCTAATATTATCCACCCAGCTACGCCTAGGTCTCCCCAGTGGTCTCTTTCCCTCCGGTTTCCCCACCAAGACTCTATACACCCCACTATCCTCACCCATACGCACCACATTCCCAGCCCATCTCATTCTTCTCCATTTTATCACCCGCACAATACTGGGTAAGGAGTACAGATGTACTAATAAATAAAAAATATATTTTCCACGGAAATAAATAAAATAGAAAGTCGCAGAGAAAGGTTGTTGAAAGTATTTTATGCTGTTGGAGGGAGTTCTTAGGGAAGTAATCCAACTTCAGAAACTTCTTCTTTTATTATGCAACAGCACAAAAGAGAAACTGTCATGCTTGTACGCCCCCAATGGAGACAGAGCGGCACTTCCCCCTTGCCACAGTGACTGATTCAAAACGATATCTTATAGTCACGGTGGAAATAATGATCTTTCATAAGAAAACAAAACCAGGAATTTTGAGCATTTTAGTGTACAAAATTGTCGTATACAATAGAAATCGTTAAAACAGCACAGCCACTGCTGACGTCCAAAGGGGAATGACACGAAACAAGATTAATAATTTTACTTGGGACAGACAAAATAAATAATGCTAAATCAGAAAAAAATTACTGGCATATCATTGCCAGTGTGTGTGTGTGCGTGTGTGTGTGTGTGTGTTTGTTTATGTGTGTTTGTTTGTGTGTGTGTGTGTGTGTGCGCGCGCGCGGGCGCGTGCGTGTGTGTGTAGCCTTGGTATCCAGCATGCAATGCGCATGTGCTCTATTGTCATGTTTGGCCTCTCCTGCTGTAGATTTTTTTCCCGCATTATCTCATAAATGGCACAATTTTAGGGGGGGGGGGAGATATTGAAAACAAAATGTTTGTTTTGGTTTTCCTATACAACTTTTGTCTGATACATTTCTCATACTAAGAAGAACTGAGCGAGATATGATCAGTAATTCGTATAACGAAAGCCAAAGAGATGCACCATTTCTCAACTTTATTTGGTAAAGAACTCGACATGTTTCGACAGATTTATTGTCCATCATCAGGAGTCTTAATACTGTATTCACAGCAATAGGTATTTGTCATACTGGTTATGTTGCCTGTCTGCAACATAACTAAATAAAGTTGAGAAATCGTGCAACCCGTTGGCTTTTACTATTATATAATTGCCTCTGTGTGTGCTTGTGCGTGCGTGCGTGTATTCGTCTCAATGCGCTATGCTAGAGGACGACTGCCACAAATAAAGGTTAAATCCATACTTCTTGGCAAATGTCAAAGTACTGAACAATAAACCAACTCCACGCAAAAGCTTCCTCCAATAGAACCACATACTTGGTCAGCTTGCCCGAAACCTCCTGCGTTTTATGCATGCCAATATCACTGGTTCCTCTTCTGCGACAAATGAATCCTGTCATCTGCGTAATACGTCTTCCAAGCTGCGACTTTGCTCAGAATCTAAACCTGAAATGTTCATGCATTTATCTTCTGCAACATACTCGCTACATGCCCAACCCAACTCCTCTCCCTTCAATTGGTCGTCCTCATAATGTTTAACGAACAGCATGAACCATGACACTGAACCACGAAGTGTGCTGCTAACTGAAACACCACTGCCACTTAAACAGTTTTTTTAAAGAAAACTTATTAAGAACTGAAGTGTCGACAAGTGGAGTGAAGTGTAGTCACATGAAGTGTAGTGAAGCGGAGAGAAGTTCTTAGTAACAGGGTGTCCATCATTAATAGTAGATATATAGATCATATGAAGTTTACTGCGTAATTAGCTGCTTCGTTTATCACATTCTTTCGTATTCTTTTGGTTCCATTTTTTTGTTTATCTTTTTATATATGGTTGTATGTTTTGAACGAGGTGCGACAATTTAATTCCCGGAATAGTTGCAGCGTGTCGCTGGGGTGTTGAGTCAGGCTAACTCGTGTACTCAAGCATGTTTGGACGTGTTCCAACTTGCGTTTACATGAGCCACAGACCAAATGAGTCGTTCGTTCCCGAGCAGCAGAGGAAGTAGTACGAGTCCGTGGTATACGGTTGGCGAAAAAATGAGTGACAAGAATCCGGAGCAGCGGATAAACTTCAAGTTTTGGTTGGAGATTGGTAAAGGTGCTAGTGAAACGTTAGCCCTATTAACAGTGGCTTATGGTGAATACGCTATGAAGAAATGGAGTGTTTTTCAATGGCATGGGCGGTTCAAGGAAGGGCGAGAAAATGTGCATTACGACCCAAGAAGTGGGCTGCCAACTATGCAAAGTACAGACTATATCACTCTTAAATTAAGTTCCCACCTCATAGAAAACAAAATGCAACAGCATTATAAAGAGAAAATCTTAGGGAATACAATCTGATAATCATAAGAAGATATTAACAAACACTGTGAAGAATGGGAAATTTTACGTGGTACAGCACTTGCAGCAGAGAGCAATCAATGCGTTTTAACCCTTTAAACGCAGAACTAAACCCCATCTGCCATTTTCTGACATTATTAGGAGCTCACCAAATATTCCACGTTAGCAGGATAAGGGTTAATGAAGCATCTTCTTTTCGATAAACAAGGAAAACTACGGAACAGATTCAAGTCAAAGAAACCACAGCTTTGTCCACGGAGTTAGTAACATTCGTAAAATCCATGAATAATTAATCGGTACAAATTAATTTTTAAGATCCTTGTTAAATACACTGTATATTGCTAAAGTTACATAGCGTCAATGATACAGAGGAATAAATGAGCAAGAAGCATTGGTGAAATTATACTGCCAGGGGTCAAACGAACAACTCCGAAAAACAACCGGTCCCAGTGCCACGTCGTCGGCCAAAAATCTCACATTGGCGAGCCAGGATATACGTATTACTTAAATTCAATTCAGATTCAATCACTATACCTAGAGTACTTCCTGCGAAAATATTACAGGCCTGTCTATACAACCGTATTGCTTGAAAGGAAACAAGTTAAAATGCAGTGCATGTACAGCACTCTAAACATTCTGGTTATACATACAACTGTAATCGGTAAAATGTGGACCGGAATAGCTCAGTCGATATAGCGACTCGCTACGGGCTGGACGGTCCGGGGATCGAATTCCGGTGGGGGCGAAATTTTCCTCTCTGTTCAGACGGGCTCTGAGGCCCACCCAGGCTCCTGCATAATGGGTACCGGCTCTCTTTACCGGAGGTAAAGCGGTCGGAGGTTAAAGAAAAATTAGAACTAAAACTCTGTTCCCCCTCTGAGCCTTCATGGCGTGTTATAGGGTGGATTTTTACGTCCGTCGCCGATAAAATATAAAATGCACTTACATTGATTGAATTTTTCTGATTGAACAAACTATCCCATCGTAGTGAAAACACTGCTCAGGAAAAGTGTGTAAGTGTGTACAGACCATTGTAGATGCTCAACGCAGTAGCATAGAATTTCATCAACACCATTAATTCAGGACTTCAAGGACAAGTAACTATGAAATAAACGCCTTTGAGTCCCTCAGGTTGGTGTAGTATGACGAGTCCTGTACTGGACTACGGGGCTTCGTCCAAAGTTACCGAGAGTTAAGCACTGGGCTTCATATGGAGAAGCAAACAACCTTTAGAACTGGGGATTCTGACGTCACTAAGAAATTTATTAGTGGTATAACATAAAGTTGGACTCCAGAAGCCGATGTAAGTGTACCAGGAGTAGAGGTAGTTGGGAGAATGGCGTAAAAGCGACAGGAACGTTATTCGCAGGCTATCAGGCACTTGGCTTTGAGGTAAACCGACCCCGCGTACAGTTGGTGACACATCACAACATCACTAGTTATAAATATTTGCATGATGGACTTTCTGATCTTTAATATAGTCTGTGTCCGGCCGCATTTAAAAAGAGGAAATATTACAAGACATTACTTACTTACTTACTTACTTACTCCATGTAGCTGAGCCGTTCTGCAAAAGTCAAATTGTTTTCAGCTAGTCAAGAAGTTTCCCGCATTTTGTGGAACCCGAAGGTTCATTACCGCATCCCTATCCTGAGCCAGCTCGATCCAGTCCATACCCTCACATTCCATTTCATGAAGATCCATCTTAATATTACACTCCCATCTATGCCTGTGTCTTCCAAGTGGTGTCTTTCCATCAGGTTTCCCCACCAAAACCCTGTATACGCCTCTCCTCTCCCCCATACGAGCTAAATGACCCACCCATCTCATTCTTCTCGATTTTATCACCCTAACAATACTGGGTGAAGAGTGCAGATCATTAAGCTCTTCATTATTTTGTTTTCTCCACTCTTCTGTTACCTCGTCCCTCTTACGCCCTAATATTCTCTTTAACACCCTAGTCTCACACAACTTCAGCCTGCGTTTCTCCCTCAATGTGAGTGACCAAGTTTCACACCCATACAAAACAAAAGGGAAAATAATAGTTCTGTAAATCTTAATCTTTAAATTTCTGGATAGCAAACTGGAAGACAAAAGATTCTGCACCGAATGATAGCAAGCATTCCCTGGCTTCAAATTGTTCTTAATTTCTTCCTGAATAGAATTTTGTTGTGTTAAGGTTGTTCCCAAATATTTGAATTCTTCCACCCCTTCAAAGGAACAATTATCAGTCTTCATACTGTGACTTCGCCCTGCATTCTGATGTACTTAGTTTTATCAGCATATACTTCTAGTCCATTCTCCTAACTAGCCACTACCAAAGCTTCTGCATTTTCCTTTATAGTATGTACGCTTCCTCCCAATGTATTAACATCATCAGCATAAGCCAGCAGCTGATGTGTACCATTTAATTTCAAGCCATCCTGGTGTACCTAATCCCTCCTAATGGCGTACTCTAAAGCAAAGTTGAAAAGCAATGGCGATAGAGCATCTCCGTGTTTCAAACCATTCCTAATAGGAAACATATCAAATATATGTTTGCCTACTCACACTCTACTACAGGTTTCATTCAGACACATTTTATTTTAGCCTTATCCATTTCATGGAGATAACAAACTCAATGCGAATATTATATAAAACCTCCCTCCTAAAATAGACACCACCGTAAATATTTCTGAAATACCACAGATGATGAGATCTCACCATCGTGACATAGCAGCATAAATCTTATAAAGCACTAATATTCTTTCGGAGGAAAACCTGATGATCGCCGGATTATGCCGAAACATGTAGTTATCATCCTCTAATAAACATCATTAGATAAAATTGTTGTGTTATTGACCAAATGCCTGTACCTATTTACAACCGTAAATATAAAAACAACCAACAAATACCTGGATAATTGTCGTGGTTCTGAACTGTAAACCTTCACTCATTTCAACAAAATTTAAAAAAATTCATGTTTTTAGCTTCTTTATTCAAGCAGATTTTTACAGCTGTTTGTTTAAGTTTAGTTCCCACCTCTCTGTGGTCTACAGATCAGCCACTCCAGTGCCTGTTTTTATAGACTATACGACACATATGTCAGTTTTATTACCTACGAAATTTGAGTAAAAATGAACGTATAACTAATTACTTTTATAAAGGTAAAAATGGTAAAGTGCAACCTTGTACAGGCACTGAGGCTCTGTACACAGGGGAATAGAGGTACAGCTCTACTCTTTCTTGACCACGGCACTAGAGGGGCGTGAGGGGTCAGCGTCACATCCCAATTACTTTTATACAACCCGTTTAAAATATTTCACTTGTTAAAATGAAACACGATAAATACAACGCCAATTTACTTTCTGAAGTTATACTTAAAGTCTGAGGTGCTAAACTTGTAAAATAATATCATAATCTTCATTCAATAACTACTGCGCAAATAAACATAAAAATATAGATATAAATAAATATAAATGTTTCATATTTGCCATAACGTGGATTATTATGAAATTTCTGTAATTTTAACCAATAAAGGCAAAATCTCTCACTAGATTCAAAAACTATTCTTGTGATTCGAATAACATCTTCATGCACTTGCTAGTAAAAATTAAACAAATTACATATCCTTATATTTCAACGTTAACTCGGTTGTAATTGGTGACAAATGATCCACAACGAGTGCTGAACTCATTCTTATAAAATGAGATACAGAATTTTTTGTACGACAAAACTTGGAGTGTGAAGGAAGGAAACAGTCAAAATTTATTTCAAGATCCTTTTCTCAAATTCTCTATCGATTTGCCAAGTCACTGTGCAAAAAACTAGACTACTCAACTGTACAGACCAATATACATGCTTAGACCGTTTTATATTTTCCATATAGGTATAATTTGCAACAAATGGCTTACATGCAGCTTAAGGTTGATTTCAATACAAGCCTGTGAATACAACGTGCTGGTATATCTGGCGTGCAATACTTAACTTTGGACAGAATACTGTGAAAGTTTTATATATATATATACAGGGTGTACCAGGAGGAATGTGCCAGACTTCGGGAGGGTGTTCCTTATGTTAAAGTATACCGATATAACTCAAAACACCTGTGTCCAAAGTTGAACGGTTACGGAGATAATGGCCAGAGAAGTTTGAAACTTTGACAGCTGTTACACACTTATTGATTACCAAATACATATTAAAACTGGCAGGAATATGTGG
>Ga0131853_10017192_pt1 | contig 13177 bp, 4 predicted proteins | sample TergutLab28metaG_FD_92764 | JGI IMG/M metagenome (GOLD analysis project Ga0131853, IMG submission 92764) | Labiotermes labralis P1 segment gut microbial communities from Petit-Saut dam, French Guiana - Lab288 P1 (version 2) (version 2) | ecosystem: Host-associated > Arthropoda: Insects >...
AATATTTTAAACATGGTATATACTCTCCGTTTTTTTTTCTCTTCAAAATGCAGTTTGTTTCATAATTCTAAAGTATTTGGTTCCTGTATTATTCACATTTTATATACAGAGTGTGCTAAAATTAAAAAAATAATTCCGGCGCCAAAAGGTTAATTGAAGACGTTGTGCAGGGGTGCACAAATCAAGGGCGAAAAGTTGCAGTGAATATTGATTTTATGCGACAAAAAAATTAGCCCCTGTACAGGCTTTGATAGGTCCTGAGGGTTCTAGGAGACTGAGGCTCTCACATTTCATGACAATCGACACATGAGGGTGGTAAGGTTGTCAGCCCTACGCACCGACCGTCTTTACCCCCAGGAAATTTTCCTGGTACTCATTTCCGTTACAGGCTGAGTCGACACCAAGGTCATAATGCGATCGGAAACATTATGTCAATGAAAAATTCTAAAGACACCATCCGGGAACAGAACCTGCAACTCTCCGGCTTGTAGCACAGTGCCTCAACCAAGTGCGCCACTGCCTGACCAAATTTTATACGGTGGCACCTAATATATGTGGGCAGTGAGTACGTAACCTGATTCAAAACACTCTTCTGGCGACTAGAATCTTGAGACTGTAACTAAATTTTGGAAAACTTTTTTCACCCCCGATTATTGTATAATGATAATTGGTTAAATATAAGCAGTGGCAAAAGTCGTGCCATATTGCACGACCGTGAGTTTAAGAGCCAGGAGCAGACAAAGAACTTTGAGGGTCTGATGCTAATGAATGGCTAGTGAGCTGTCGCTAGCCAAAATTGTCCAGCTGAAACAGTTCAGAGTTTTGTCTGAGGGCAAAAATATTTCTAACGGATGTCGCCCGTTGTGTGAATCGTAGTTTGGCATGGATACTTTTCATAAATTGACCACTTTTCCTTAAGCAAGACAACTCGGCCTTCAACGTTCTAATTATCTATCACTTTTTGCGTCTGACCTTCTGTCATCTATATTAGTGAAGTTCGGAGTTTTGCTTGTTGCATCTATCAGGCTATCATGTCTAGTCATCCTCTCAAGAACAGCTCTGTTCCAATGTATATTATCGCCTGTCAATAATTAATTCAGGAACACATATCCAAACAGTCCGTGTACCGGTAATGCTGTGGAATTTTATTCCGAAGTTATCGGGCTGGTATCTCCGCTGAACCAGAAGCTACACTGAGATTTCAACACGAAAAAGACGGTATAGTTCCCCATGTAACCATGATAAGCTTCCTCCAAAATCATCGTTCATCATTCAAGAATTATCCAAACTTTCGGAACTACAGATTCTGAGGTACTAACAGCGTTGTAAAATAGCCCACAAAAAAAAACACAAACATATCCTTCCGCATTTTAAGAAAGTAGAATGCCACGCTGCCAAACACGAAAAACCGCAATTTCGGGATACGTTATCACAACCCATAGAAGATCCAGCATACAAAATTCATCTTCATCAAAACCAAATCACCGTAAAACCCTTGATAACAAGTTTATCTGCTCCAATTTAAGGGTGCCCTAAAAGTAAAAAACATTCGGAGAAAGTATACATGAATGAACCTAACATTTCGTATGAATGATCCCACTCTACAACCATTAGTTTCGTGGCCTTTGGACGGGGTTTGGGGATGTAGAAGCTGTGTCTGTCTGCTCCATTGTAATGGAGATAACACGATATTGGCCCCACAGACATTCTAGGTAACAAACAAACACACACATGCATATCATATCAAAGAATCCGATGCTTCTGCACGGCGCTGTAAAGACATGGGACTGCTGCAGATTCTTTTTGTAGTTTCCTCGTGGAGAATGCGACCAGCACATGAATGCAAACAAGTCTCGAGCCTACAAGAGTTTTCGATGTGCCTGTGCAGTCTTACATGCATTTGGAAACAGAAGTTTAGAATCAGACTGCCGATAAAATATTTGTCCCAATTACAGCTATCTACAGTAGGGCAGTGATACTGGAAATAGGCAGCGGACAGCCGAGGACTTGATCTGTCTTGTCGGCTACTTTCCCATTTTCTCGAGACGCATGTTTCGATAGACCTTTTCGCCTACTCTCTCCCTTTCTCACGATCCATGTCTAGATAGACCTTTTCGCCCATTTTCCCACATTCTCCAGATGCATGCACTGATAGATCATTTCGACTACTCCGTCACTCGTAATTTCTCTAGACGCATTTTTGATAGCATTCCCCAAGTCGTACACATTCTCGTATTTCCCTCACTTTCTTTAAAATTTGTATTCAATTATTTAGAATTTAAGTATAACACGAACAGAGGATATTAGTAATAGGCTTAAAATTGCATTTTTTTTGCGAATGCGGGTTATTTCTTAAGAGCTCAACATACATGATTTAAATTCGTCTTTAATTATCTGTTACTTTAATTCCCGTGGTTTTTTTTAACTCTGAGCGTTCAAAAGTATGTCCATTATCTTAGGCAGGAAAGTTATGACCCATAGCAAACTTTCAGCACCACTGTCGTTTAAGCGGCATATATATATATTCTGAAAAGTGATATAAGAAACTTTCCTGTACAATTCGAACAGATAGATCTAGGATCTCCTTCAGCTAAAAGTATGTTATCCACTTAACCCTCGGAATCACGAAGTTGGTGTAAATGGTTTTTGGAAGTCCAGTTACTACCTCACAGAGAACACATTTAATATTCATTACAAAGACTAACAAGTTAATGCTGTGTAGGAAAATCTTCGCCTGTAACGCCAATATTCATACAGCATTAAACTATCGCTCATGAAAGAGCAAACTGCCGTAATCTTCCGATACACAGTTTTACAGGAGACAGAAAAAATTAGACAGATCCTTCAAGGACCAACACTTAAGCATGTTTTTACGAAAATGTAAATAGAATCATTCCTTTTGTGGACACAACGTTTTGGCAGAAGACGTGTTTCTAACCTAACTATCATGTAATGCGGGAATCTCAGCTTGATGAACTGCGTGGGTTATAACAAATTGCCATTTTTGAGCCATATAGCAAATCCGACAGCAAAACTGAAGAGTTCTATCTGCTATAAAAACAGATGGAATGCAAATTAGGCATGATGCTCTTCACGGTAAGTCATAACATTATTCTACAAGACATGTGGAACGAACTGAAATCTCTCTCATATTAAACCGAGAAACGCGTTAGTGTCCTACGAGTCTACTGTAAGTACGAGTAGTTTTATTAAACGCTACTGTAGACACCTTTACGTCACTATCAATACGTCATGACACAGACGAAAACAAAAAAAAATTAGCCATTCCTCATATTGTTGCTGTGGAGAAAGATATTCGCTGTACGCCTACACTACCAACTGCATTCAGAACAGTCCTCATACAGAAGCTAGTTGTTGTCCACCTACTCAAAAAATTCCTCGTCTTTCATTTAACCCAAAAGCCTTTTTCCGTGTTGACAAGCGTTAGGCTGTAGATCATATCCGGAGTCGGATAAACCCAGTCCACAAAGCAATGACCTACTTATTTAGCGTCAAAACCAATACACCTCTCAGATTTACACCAAGGTTCTGCGGCTCTCTACTGCTTTCGGGTTTTCCAGCCACAACTGTATATCCATTTCTTGTCTCTCTCGTGTACTGGTATGAATCTCTGACAATTAGCGTTACAAACCATACTTATACTTTGTGTATGTGATTGAATGCCCAGTAAATAATGAAAGCCTGCCGATTCCGGTGGCTGTGCGTCATACAACGTAGGTTTGAAGCCGCTTAACTGCTCGGATAGCTGGTTCGAACCACGCTGCTGGCATGGATGTTCAACTCTTATATTTGTTGTATGTTGTGTAGGTAGCGGCCTGTGCGACAGGCTGATCGCTCGTTCAGGGGAGTCCTAACGGGTGTGTGTATCTGTGATATAGAAACCTCAGCAATGCGGCGGCCTACGGCCTCATTATGCTGTTGGGCCAAAGGAAAAAAGTATAAAGAAAGTCTACACCAACTTATTATACTCGCCTGCGATATTGCTAAATGCATTTTTCAATGTGTAGACTATTATAACTTATTTGTTGACGTTTTGTTAAAAAAATAAGTCGTTAAGATATGTACTGTCAGGCTTAACACTAACATTATATAGTCATTAAATACACCTCATGTGACACAGTTGTGTTTGACTACATACAATTTTCCAAGTTTCACACATACAACGGGGATGACACACTTCCTAGACTAACAGCTGTGTTTTGACGTTTTGTTGACCGTGCATCTCAGTATATTGATATCAGTATTTAACCAACTTGATGCACAAAATTTGTTTCACAATAAGTTTTATTTCATGCCTCTACATGTTTCGAGCACATGTGCATCAAGTTCGTTAAATACTGATATAAATATTATAACTTAGTTTCGATACTCGAACCCAATATGACAGCGAAGTGTAATGAATGGTATTTACCTACGCCACTTTTAGGACACAACACCAAGAATAATTAATTCGCCTGACCTTACGCATCACCCTTCAACGCACAGCCATAATTCAACATAACTGTAGTTCCAGCCACTCCTGCTGTTGTCTTTTCGGCGCTCCACAGACGACCCCATCACGTCACTACGACTTTTTCCCCCCTTCCTTATGGTAATTAGTAGATAAAGAGACAAAATCAAAACATTGTGTTACTTCGTGATATCGCAACCAACGCCCACATCATACGACCATTAGCGGATAACGCGAATGGGTTTCTTGTGTTAAGACAATATTTCAAGACGGACATCGGAAACGTGTTTGTTTTCACTAGATTTGTTAACGTATTGTTATGTTCGTAACCCATTAATTCTTGTGTTGCTCAGTATATTGCTCTCAGTACTGTTCTGAGCAATATTAAGCAAACCGCGGTCCACCCAATCCTTTCACTTATACGTAAAGTACTAAACGAAACACACTGTTATTTTTACAATATGTTTATCAATAAAAAATATTTAATTCCGATTAAAATTTAACACGCGTTGCGTAAACTGTCTTACGAAGTCCCTTTCCTTTTTCCGGCACATATCATGTATTTATCACTCAAGTGCATATATATAATCACACAACATTCTGTCTCAAAGTTATTTTTAACTACACAGATGTACACATCCGTGATATTAAAAGTCTTGTAAATATGCAGTATTCACAAAACTATCCAACAACGTAAGCTTCTTTTAAGTATTTTTTTTTACACAAAAATTAGCGTTACGGACAGACCGGGCAAGAGCTTCACTGTAGAAACCAGTACCATGAATGTACGTAGACACCTCGCAGCTCTGTAGCACGTGTCATAAAAGTTTCCAAATAACGCTTGCCCTGTTTTGTTTCAGTCTGACGTATGACCGGTTCACCTATCTTTCTTCATAGTTTGTACGGTACAAAGATATTTCATTTGGGCTACGTGTATCAGTAAATCTGTTTGTAACGCTTTCATAAAAGTTTCTCTCACTGTTAGACTTATTAACGTTTCAAGGCATAGTAGTTGCGGTATATTCCATCAGGTTCAGCATTCAAAAATATCACATTTCACCTACACAGCTTATTGATTAGTTTTATACGATACTAAGAAACAAAGCAGCTCTTATTTCCCTATACAGCATTAATGGACTGGTTTTTATGACAGACAGAGACTGAGTTTACTGCGCGGTACGGGCTGAATATTTACGTATAATTCAGGAAACGTTAGGGTTTGAAATGTTGGTATTTCGTCCCTTAATTTCAGTCCATCTCATTTTGTTTTGTTTAACTACAGTTCAGGTATCAATCATATCGTGCGATCGTTTTTCTCTCCAGTCCCTGTTGACAGACGTTCGCTGTCGTGTGTCACTGGCCATCGTGTCACTACGTCACTACCGTCCCCACCTCGCCATCACCTTTGAATCAACAGCCGCCTAGATTTTGCTACAGTGCATGGAAACACATGATAATCGCTCTGCGACGAATTCCCGTCAGAATCAAAACCAGTGCAAGTCCTTAAATTAAGAAACTACGCGCCGTGTGCTCCTATTTGATGACCGAAGCACGTAGCACAAGCACGGTGCCTTGTAAGTGAACACATTCAGCAACAAAATTGCAGAACAGAGATACTGAAAGCAATGCACGTAGGCCATACAAAATCACGGTCCTGAATACTGTATGGCCATTTAAAATGCATAATATTTGAAAACCAAAAGCAGTTAGCTTTACATTCACATGCTAATGCTGGAAATAACACAAAAATGTATAGCTTAAAACTAAAGAGAAATAGAATATTTTTAGAATAAGATTATTTCATCAGCATTATGTTGTGCTTATATAGAAAGTTTAATGCAACCCTCCCCCCCCACATTACATGACCATTCGGCATTACGCAGTAATCAAATTATTCCGCACACACTGCATGTGGAACGAGTAATCTATGTCATAGCATTTATGCTCAAAAGACAACTTATGGTGACACAAACTGTTATCTTCACTGGGGGCATTTAAATGTCCTGGTAAATTACATCGGGTGTGGTTTAATTACCGAGGTTTAAAATTCATCATTATAATATATAGCAAACCAACGAATGCACTTTGGTACAGTGTACGTCATTATATACTGCTTATCACCAACATGTTCCGGTCGTAATCACGACCATCATCAGGGTGTCTTAAAGAATACTAACAAAACATGCAATAAACTGTTAATCTGTATAGATGGAACCACTAGGTATAACGGTTATTATCTTAGGTGCTAAATGCTGTAACATAAAGTTGGTTTATATATTGATAAAAAAAAGTGAAAATTTAAATAGTTTTAAACAGGTAAAACGGGGTATGTTTGTGTTGTTGAATGCAGAATGTATGCACCCTGTAACAGAAAGTATTGTACTTATAATTCTACAACGGTCAACGGCTCTAATCGGACTTAGGTTGCCTCATTGTTGAGGTTTCTAGATCGCACACAATTAGACACACATGCTCGGTAAACTCCTCTGTAAAAAGTGATCAGCTCATCGCAGAAGCCGCAACCTACACAACAAACACAAGACACTGGCATCTATGCCCTCAGCGGGATTCGAACCCGCGATCCCAGCAATCGAACAGCTGCAGACCTACGCCTTAGGCCGCACGGCCAACCGGAAACAGCTCCAATTTTAAAACATGCCTTAAAAAAAAGCACAATTTCTCCGTGTTATATACGGCAGTAATTCGAAATAAACAAAATTTTTCAGCAATCAAATTCTGCAGAGAGAGGTTAGCCTATTATTATTATTATTATTATTATTATTATTACTATTAGAGAGGTTCTAAGTGCATGGGTCGTTATGTTCGAAAAATCCAAATGAAAGTTTGATGGCTGTGACACAAGATAGATCATACAGGGGCAATGTGCCATAAATCCTTTTCAAAAAGTGCAGCATTCGAAAAGAGGATGCCAAATCCCTTTGCAGGTTTTATGACCTAAACGTGCCATATATGGATGTGTGTTTTTAGCTTGGATTTTTATTTTGAAAAATAAAACCAACCAAAAAAATAAAAAAAAGAAGAAATGTAGCTTTGATGTATGAATCGATTATGCATCATCTATAGCGGGGCCAGCCGAGTTGAGCTAGCGACAGGCAGCAGGAGACTGGCTGCAGCAACACTAATTGCTCGTTACTGCATGCACATCGAGATTAGTTATCACCCGGCTCTAAACCCACACACCGGTCTCATATCGAGCAGCATTATCTATGCTTAAACAGTGTTGCGTATGCACGCGAGAGAGGACTAAAACCAACTACAACGTTTGTCAGTTTGAGTGAGGTTTTAATTCTACAAAAACAATACGTAAAGTGGATTGGAGGAACGGTGGAATGGGAGGCAGCGGTGGTTTACAATGGAAATTTGAGGTTCTGCTCTCATTTTTTATTCACCAACATCCCCTACCCTCAACCAACAGAATCCCTCTCGTGCACTCCCACTCTGCCACCACGAGTTGCCTATTGTGAAAACGCATTCGCGTTAGAACGATACAAGAATCGAACTAGTGACCAATGTGAGTCTCATGAAATATACATGTCATTCACTTTGCAGCTTGTTTTTGTGGATGTGACTGTTATTTAGTTTTCTGTCACGAAAATGCGCTGGTTCTGCATATTTGATGGCTGTACATTGCAACTTGAACTACAACACGAACTATTTCTGTCAGCTAATGATTCTGTGGAGTAAATGATTTCGATGTAACTAGGCAAACAGATAGGAAACAGTGTCAGTGTTCAGTTTTAATTGGAGTACATTCTGCAAACCTGTATTTAAAATCTGGACAAGTATAATACTATAGGAGACACTGATCGTTCAGAACTGAGCTTCAGATCCAAACGAATATATATATATATATATATATAAAACAAACAAACAAACAAAAACAAAAACCGTCAGTTATACGATAATTTTAAACCTGAGTTACCAAATTCGAAATATCTGTTAAATATTACTTCAAGAAGGGAATCAGGAGAGCTTCGTTGATGTAGCATTTACGCTATGGTAGGGGTGCAAAAATGTTATAAAATCTAGAAGTCATCTCAAAGGTCTAGGCGCAAAATGGCTTTACAAAGCCGATTTATATTTTGAGGATCCACAAACATTGGGCGCCGCCGCACGAACTTCACTCGCCATGGAGACCTCGTACCGGGAATTTAGGCAACCCTAGGCTAGAGTTTGGATGACTGCAGAGCCGCGGATGGATTCAAGGCAAAAGAAAGAAAATTTTCTTCTTCTAAAAATTGTCTGGAGACTAAAAGCAGCGTGCTTACCCAACGGGCACAGGCTGCACTTTCGATGGGAGTAAAGGGCCTGGGAATGAATCAAACCTTCACATTCATGTACTGCCAAAATTAAGAATGAGTGTAGCTACACCTCCATTTCACCATATGCGTCTACGGTCTTCACCAGCGTGACTTTGTCTTTGCCCGTTGTTATTTCGAGAGGCAAGACTAATTACTCTCACCCGGCTGGCTCTGCATGGATGATGGTAGATGTAATAATTTACAGTACGCCAACTTAATGAGGGAATGAAACTATTAAGGGCGCCAGGAATTACTTCGAACTGGGCGTTCCTTCACTTTGCTTTCACTTCTCGTGCTAATGAATACCGCACAGGTAACTCTATGCTAATGAAAATTCACAACTTGTTTTTGCGGTCGTCCACAGGTTCGCAGATATAAGCTGTCATGAATAGTAAGAGTACTGAAAGACAAGATTTAAATTATACAAAAATATCAAGGACGGCAGCAGCGTTAATACAGCAAACAGGTTTGCAGTAAGGTTGCTCGAGTCTTAAACACATCCTCAGTACCTACGTAATGATCTGGAGCCGAGTTCTAAATTATAGGGCCTAATGTAAGCACTAGCTAAACGATCGCCTAGTAGCAGACATGTTTTGAAAAGTAAAATGCATGTATCACTTTTTTAGTCAGAAGTACTATACGTTCAGTCTAAACACAACAATTTATTTCTCATATAAAATCAGCTACATGTTTCGGCTAATAAACAGCCATCATCAGGCTGACTACAAAAACAGATGAAACATTCACAGTTGCATGGGTTTGATATCCAGAACCTTACAGGTATATTGCTATATAAAATAATAGATATGCAGCCTTAGGAATAAAAATTTAGAAAATTAGAAAATTTTGTAAAATTTATAAAAACGTTTAAGAAGCGAATATGTAACAATAATGAGTTTCAAATATTAAAAATAGGGGAAGTGTGGGCGCTTTTTGGAGAGACGGCCTATTTGTATAAGTTTTCCTTCTGTTTTGTCTCAAGTAGTCTCACGTTGGGAAGACAAAATTTTTCTGGAAGAGATTTGTATATGAAAAGTTCCCAATGTTGTTCCAAGCATGCTTTTACATATATATTTTTAATAAATTTATGAGATTTACTTCACATGATTTAGATGGTTTTGGATAAGCCTCTTCTTTGTGGTGCCTGAAGGCTATGTATTGGCCGAAATATATAGCTGATTTCGTATGATAAATAAATCACTGTGTTTAAGACTGACTATATTGTACTTCTAATCATACTGCAAGCACAAAGGTGATGCAGTGCCTTAAGATCTCTTCTTAAGTTTCCACAGAACTAAGCATTACAAACTTGCACTACGCGATATTCCAAAGACTACATTCAGAAGTTAAAATAAAAAAAATATATCTGTATACGCAGGTTACTATATATTCGTTGCGAGCAGCCTGTCACATGATGGTTCTGGAAAAGTCGAAAATCACTCTTCGATCGCAGAAAATTTACTCTTGCTTATTTAAGTTAAGAATTAAACTGATTCCCTATAAGTTTCCAAATTTTCACGACGGGTAATACACGATTGGGTTTTTCTACTGTGAACTGTAATGTGTCCCGACTAAAACACATTACATTACACAGCATAAATTTAGATCAATCTGTCTATATATATTGTTTTAACCTTCCCACTAAATGGTAAGTTGTAACAAGCAAACACGTTCCTGAAACCATTTAAAGACGAAGGGAGTAGTGAAAGACATTTTAATGTGGAGGGTTGAGGAAGAGAGTTAAAGTATGTTGAAGGTTCCCAGGCTTCGACCACTCGTCCTTCTGATATCTGTGGTATGGAGAGAATGATGTTAGAATTGTGACAGTAGGCATATAGCTTGAAATAAAGGCCCAGAAACTTTAATTTCTCATTAATTCTAAAGTGCATAATTTGGAAATTCAATTTCATTATATCCGATAAATGTAAATCTGAGTGGCTGCATGAGAAGCCTGCAGCACCACGTTGGAATTTTGGAAATCATCTCAGCATTTGCTTGAAGACAGACGAAAACCAAAACAAATTTGTTTCCAGATGGCTGGTCGCAGAAACTTCCTGATACTCAAAGACGATAATGAAACAAATTTCAAATAAAAACTACTAGAATCGTCAAGATAGTGTACAAACTGGCGAAAAAAGGCGCGTTTTCTTGCAACAAATGTGTCCATAAAAAGTAGAAACGTCATACGCAAACATCAAATAGTCATTCCTCCTAGTTGAATAACCCATGAAGTAACTCAACAAATAAGTCGCAAGCTCCTGAGGATGGATGTATTAACATCCGAAACACGTTGAGCATTAAATAATGAAATAATAAAGCAAGTGACATCAAGTTGGTCTCTTTATTCAGCTATCAAGATGATGCACGGTCCAATAAACATAAGTCATTTCTCCTGTGCGATTAGTTGTATCTTGATCTAAAATTTGACACAAATTGTAACCAGAATTTTGGGTAATCATCCATTCTGTGCCTTCACTCCGTTCTGCAAGTCGTTTCTATACCACGGAGTGCCATAAGGTATTCCGGTAGCATTCCCCGTACTCGGCGTCCCACACCGTTTTCCGGACTTAAACTTGGCTGTCAAATCGATGTTCAGCGGAGCGGTTGCAGGCGCGGTGCACAGTCCCCAGAGACCGGGCAAGACGTGGCCCAGCACAGGAGGATCTAACTGGTGTGGCGTTTTCTAAACTGTCCTAGCATATACCATCAGCGACAACTCTGAATCATTTTGTCACGTCTGTTGCGAAGTTTGGTTTTCAATGATTGTTTTGATCTCCAAAACATGGCGAAAGGTTCCAAATACAAATTCCAAAGCCTTCGTTGTTTGAAAAGGAGATGAAATTTGATTGGCAAATCTCCTACTGAAAAAAATTACTTTTAAAATCACAGTTTAAATGATGAACATGATTGGGTTTTAAAGTTACGGAGTCTTTAGAATTAGCCCACTAATTTTGACGTTTCTCTGATTTGTCCAATCCCGTGTTTGTTTTGTTGCCATTAGTGTTACACAGGTACAGCTTTGTTTTGTTCCTGGCCGACGTTAAAAGATCGGTCGTCCATCCAAGGTCAAAAGTTCACATAGAGGAAGACAATTTTCTCAGATAAATTCTACAGGATGGAACATGTTAGGATGCAATTACTGTGGGAAAGGGCGTAAAATAATGAATAAGTCACAAATATTTTAAACGCTACCCATAATCTTGTTTTGAATAAAAACGAATAGGAAATTGTCTTTACCTCTGTCGTGAGGCAAAAAATATGAAACATGCTCGAATTTATGGCAGGGGACTGACATTTTCCTCAGTCACGTTTCGGACGTTGTTTCTAATCAAAATGAGACAAAAGGGCATTTCCAATGTGTGTGTGTGTCACTTTAATAAGGCATCTTAGTCGCAAAAATTTGACTAATTTTAAAGAGAATAATTCTTCGTATGAACGCAGGAGAATGGGGCAGAACACTCGAATGCCTTACAAAGCTCCCATGAAAATCTAGGAGAATGCCACTCTGCTTCCTCCATGAAGGGGAATGGGGAATGGAACAAGCGACGCTACGAGAAATGGAGGAGGAAGACCCGTTGTGGCGTTTCCCATTTCTCGAGACCCTCCATTACATTACGTTAACATTACATTACGGTGCATTACGAACCCTTACGCCGTGTGGAATTTCTCTGCTCCTCGGCAAAACCATCAGTTGTTTAGTTATGATTGCTGGTTGCCATGAGAAACTACTATAAACAGTGACATGTAAACACAAGTGCAGGTTAGGAAAATAATATTGTAACCAATAACAATTACGTTTAAATATTTGCAAGATTACGTAACAACACGACTAATCCATGGCAGAGTGCCACACTTGTTCAAATCTGCAAGTGAACATAACTGGGTGTACAAGCCTTACATAACTCCTAGCATAATCGTAGCGAACTTGCAGAAAGAATTCTGAGCGAGAATTGTGTTATACAGTCATATTTAACTTTACCGGCGCTACGTGACGTCATTCGTAAGTGGACCAATGAGGTAATTTATCGGTATACGAGAAATATTACAGAACGCAAGTGCTACATTATATGAAGTATACTTGGGAATAAGTTTTAATTTGTAGAATTTGAACTCCATGAAATACGTACTGCAAGTGTCAAATGTGTGAATACTACAGTAAATGTGACGAAATTTAAGGTGAAGGAAACTTCTGTGTGTTCATAAGTTTGCGAAGTAAATACTGAATTACATTTGATACAAACCAAGCTGTGTCAAAACAAACAAAACTAAACTCCGTGGCCTTAGTCCGCACGCGAACTATACCGACAGAGCGGCCGCCGCCGGTCGGTGAAGTTAGTGCCAACTTTTGCGGATAGAGGGGCGTCACGTGGTCAGCGCAACGGGT
>Ga0131853_10017194_pt1 | contig 13176 bp, 8 predicted proteins | sample TergutLab28metaG_FD_92764 | JGI IMG/M metagenome (GOLD analysis project Ga0131853, IMG submission 92764) | Labiotermes labralis P1 segment gut microbial communities from Petit-Saut dam, French Guiana - Lab288 P1 (version 2) (version 2) | ecosystem: Host-associated > Arthropoda: Insects >...
CATTGCTGAAGCAGACTCACCACTTCACTTGAGACAACCCCTGTGTGTCATTGCTGAAGCAGACCCACCATTTCACTTCACACAAACACTGTGTGTCATTGTAGCAGGCCCACCACTTCACTTCACACAAACACTGTGTGTCATTGCTGAAGCAGGCCCACGACTTCACTTGACACAAACCCTGTGTCATTGCTGAAGCAGGCCCACGACTTCACTTGACATAAACCCTGTGTGTCATTGCTGAAGCAGACCCACCATTCATATGGACAAAAGCTTCTCGGGATCCGGAAATAAATTATGAAAATTTAAACGCTTCATAAACATTCGACATACTTAGAGATCCAGGAGCTAAGACATACATACTGGGTCCTAGGTTCTATTCCAGACAGTGACATTTTGAGTTCTGGTTTCACAGGCAGACGAGACAAAGAATTCATTTTTATACTTGCCGTACAAACAGCAACATGCAAACTTACATACACGTTCAATCACACATTAGTTTTCTTCAATAACATGTTCCGGTCACTTCTGTGACATCATCAGAGTGCCTTATAGCTAAAATACAAACAATATACAAACAAATGTACAAAACTGTATAATCAAACCACATGATATTGCACTTGATTTTTATTTAGGCTTCCTTATGCTCAAATTATATTATCTTTAAAATACAGTACAACAAGGTGTGTTGATGTTATTTATCAGATAAGTCTAGTTTATTCACACCCTGTAATAAATATACCATAGCTGTAGATATAAACCTAACAATATAATATATGTAAGAAATGTGTACTTGGAAAAATGTTCCTAAGTGCACACAGAGTATAGGTATTAGTGTCAAGGACGTTGTGTACCGCAGAAGGTATCACTAGGCACTGGTGTGTGGAGTGTAGGTAGATAGGGAGAGGAATATGTTTGGGGCAATAATATCAATACGCGACTGGACACATTTATACATGTACATTTGTTGTAAGTATCAAATATTCCTTTATGTACGGACATATAACACAAAAACTTTGGATTTTTCAATGAGATAAATTGGAGAAGATATTTCATATAACTAAGTTAAAAAAATCTGTCCCAAAAATATCAGGATACGACTTCTGCATTGGGCTGAGAGTGACAACGTGTTAGCTCAGTTTTGCTAAATTTTGCACAAAAAAAAAAGACTGGGTGCAAGTGAAAACAGTCACAGTTGGGCATTTCAATAAAACGGGTAAGTGACTTTCAGGGCACCCAGTATTTCTTTCCTCTGCTATCGAAGTAATCTTTTTTTTACACCCGAACTTGAAGAAATTTCGCACAAATTTAGGACTTGTTTTGAAGAACCCCCATTTTATTAACAGGTCTCAATTGTAGCATTTATACGATTTGGTACAATTTCTTATCTATGTATACACACTTTTATTTTTTACATTCAAATATACGTACTCATTTTTGTTAGAGGCTGAGTCGACCCCAGGGCCATAGTGCGGCCGGAAGGATTATGTCCATGAAAAATTTCAAAGACACCATCTGGGATCAAACCAGCTACATTCCGATTTATAGCACAGCACCTTAACCACTGCACCACTGCTGTCCCTTGTATATTTAGGTACTCATATATTTATACTTACTGTCGGACTTCTAGTTAAAGCTCAGCACAGCGTCACACCGCTGCGGTTTGCAGTTTTCTTACCTGCAAATTTACCGTCAGATGTGTAAAAACACACAGTCAGGTTTTCTGTCCACATGGTCACAATATTATAACTTCTGGCATCGCCTGTACCCTGCGCATCGTTGCAAAACACCAGCATGGGCAGATAATGTACATCATTTCCGTTCTAACGCTGCTGATCTTTCCAGTAAACGTACTCAAAATTAATATGCAATTTCTGTCCCCAGCTGCAGCAAATTGTAACTTCGCTTCGTTTAAATCAAGTAGCCTGAGGTACAATAAATATATTCAAGGATAAGTTTACCTTTAATTTTAGTCAGAGGATCAGTCCGTACCGCGCAGTAAACACTCTCCGTCTCAGTTATACAAACCAGTCAGTTAATGTTGTATAGGGAAATAATCGCTGTTTGTTCTGAGATCCACACAAAACACATACACAACCTGTGTGGGCAGAACGTGGAACTGCTGAATGTTAAACTGGCGGTACATATAGTGACCACAGGCGGTACATATAGTGACCACTGGGCTGTAAAGGGTTGAAAATAAGTAGCACTTCGGTTAAGATGGAAATCTCATTCAAATAACAAGTACAATTCCTTCTGTAAAAATCGTGAAGATGGTCCGTAAGTGGATCCAAATATTTTTTCTGATTCACAAGTCAAATTTCTGTAATTTCACAACAGTAATATCGTGTGAAGGGAAGTTTGCCTGTTAGAATACAACGGAATGCAAGTCTTCAAAATATCTTCAAATTAAGCTATAGTCTTCACTTACATTGCCACATACGGTGAATAACTAAAGAAATTCGAAGCAGCATACATGCGACAGTTTGCAGTGCGATTAGCTGCACAGTACAGCTGTGAGTGACGCTAACTTAAGCAACGTGTGTCTCAGTCTGTAGCCACTTTAGCGCACCAGGAAGGAGACAGGAGCTTGATATGTTGTCAGTAGCTGTAAGATAAAAGTGATACACGACGCTCCAAACGTAAACCAAATCTGTTCAAGTGATTGGAGCTTGCCCTCGCTTCTACCCAGAAGGCAGCACTCGATAAATGAGCTTAAGCCCGGATTTATTGTACGAAAGAAAATGCCCAGGCAAGAAGCCGGGGAGGAGCGCAATGTGGCAGTAATCGACATCAGTTTAAGTTGAAAATAAACGATAAGTATCGATAAAAGTATCTCAGTCGTGGATTATTGCCGGGCGATAAAGATTGGCATAAGGTGACTATTTGTAACAGCTGGAGAACCGTTAAATGTTTTGTGTGTAGGCAAAACGCGATACGCTGCTAAAATGGGCAAGACAGGCCACGTGGTAAGAACTCGTTAAAAATTTGTTGACTGAAATCTGCAACCTTGTCACTTTGTGGTTTGATTCCTTGCCAAAGTGACGTTTAAGCTGTTCAGCCACTCAGCCAAATAAGCAGTCAGTTCCCACACGTTCGAACTCACACACCATGATAACCTAAGTGTGCCTAAACACTGACTTTCCAGCTTTAGGGGAAACTTTCGGCGACTCTGACACTGACAGGCACGAGATGACGTACTGGAGCAGGTAGTCAAGTTGTGTCCTAGCATGCCTATGTAAGGCCGGATATTTCAAGCAGACGTCTCAGTAGGTAGGTGGCTCGCCGGCGGGAGGAACGTTCCGCAAGGTGGTGGACAGTATTTCTGTGTAAAGTGACCACATGTTGTAATGACGAGTGACAGATAAAACAGTGGTCCAGCTGTCGCTTAATCGAACCATTAATCAATCCTCATGCTAAAACCATTGGAACTGAAACACATTTTGTTGTGTTCTGCAGAATTTCTGTTACTTGCCACTCGCTGCAGCACAAACAGCCCACTAATATAGTTGCTACTTTCTAACCATTTAAATTCATTTATTGATTACACAAAATCTAGCGTCGTCGTCATCATCATCATCATCATCATCACCACCACCATCATCATCAATCTCTCAAACACTTGGTTAAAGTGTTCTTCACGATGGACACGATGTGTGCCATACATCAGCTGTGTTCAGAAAATTGCAGTTAACAACGATTCACGGTTCGGTTCCCTTACCAACCGTATCCACTGAGTAGAGGGCTGCGTGGACCCCACAGTCGGTTAGAACGCCAAGGGGGACAGAAAAATCTCTCGTCACAGTCGGGGTTTGAACACGGAATTCTGCATATCGTAGCCCAGTCACTACTTGTATAGTGAACATACAGGTCCCAAATACGCCATTATGCCTTTCAAATGCCAGCACACCACTCGCTGACTGAGGGTCCAGTCCGATCCGGTCCACAGAAAACATCACGCGACTTGAAGCGCAGGTGTGGAGCCTTCTGTTTGGGGCAAGAAGGGAAAATGGACACGAAGAACAAAAATTTGTTTGTCGCAGGTAGGCAGAGATCAAGTTGATGGGAACAAGTTTGTTGGTCTACATGTGTGCATTCACACACATACACATACATAAACATACATACACATACATATATACACATATACACACATACACAGATACATACACACATACACACACACACATACATACACACACACACACACACACACACATACATACACACATAATACATACATACATACATACATACATACATACATACATACATACATACATTCACTCAATCATGTTACGTACTTGCGTATGTACAACCAAGCAACCAACTAAATACCTCAAGGAGCAGATCCTTTCTTGGAAAGTTACTAGTTGCTCATCTAGTCAAGAAATTTTCCGAATCCTATACGTTAAAATGGATTACGGATTAATGAGAACAGAGTCCACAAGTGAAGCATACGGCCTGTAGCATGCCACATGTTACAGCATGCCACAGCATATCACAACATGTCACAGGATGTCACAACATGCCACATGTCCAACATTCCACAACAAGCCACAACACGCCACAACATGCCACAACACGCCACGACGTGCCACAGCATGCCGCAACACCCAACACATGGATCGGAGAGTTCAAATAAAAGCAGCAAGAACCTGCCACAAAATTACAACGTGCACTGCTATGTGTATTGCATGGAAGTATCAGAACAACAAAAAACATACTGCGACACGCAATATTAGCAGAATCGTGTTGCAAACTGGGCAGACAGGCTGCCATCCTTGACTGGCTCACGATCAGTGTCGCGACACTGACTGTTGCGAAATCTGTTACAGGTTTCTGTGCGAATAGTCGCGTTACATAATATAATTGTGGTATTACATCTTTGCATAATCTGCGTCATCAGTGTAATAAATGAACGTCGGTAACTTACAAACACGTCATCATCATCAGCAGCATCATCATCATCATCATAATGAAGGTTTAGGCGTGTTTCCTGTTCCTTAATCCTCAAAATGAAGTTGGTCCCTCCGTCTCTTCCTCGATCGTCCTATGTTCCTTCGGTCCGTTTTTTCCTTTTAAGGATTTTATGAGTGTTTTGATGTCCCCTGGATAGGTTACCGGCCCGTCGCAGGGTGAGTCTAGTGGTAGGGTTGTCGTCTTGATGCCTCTAGACCTGCATGCTTTTCTGTAGGGGTGTGCTCCCTTAGCTGAATGGGCCCAGTTTAAAGGCGCTGGACTTTCGCCTTTACCCTCTCCCGTCTGCTGCAATTTCAGCTGCATGTTGCTAAATGTTGCCAAGTGTTGATAAGTGTTGTTTACAGTGTGTATTTTATGACGTCATACTCAATTTAAATTCACTAGGCTTATTAAACATACCACTTTTAGTCAATCTAACACAAAACAAGTCTTTTGTACGAGGGGGTGCTGATAAGTCCTTAGCCCGACCTACTTCCCAATGTTTTAGGACGGCATCCATAGTGACGTTAGAAAGAGGGGGTCTGTTCATGTGAAGAATTGGAAGTCTTTTCTTGTTACAGAGGCCGAAAGGAAGTACGTCAGTCGACGCGCGAGATTTCAACAACATAGAGACGCGAGCTCTCATCAAGTTTTTTTTTCCTGCAAGGCAAGGCGCCAAAAGGAAATTCACGCCACTCTGACAGAAACATTAGGGAAATATGCACCATCGTATGCCACCGTCAAAAACTGGGTGAACCGGTTTAAACGTAGTGATTTTTCCACCAGTGATGCGCCTCGTCCTGAAAACCCAAAACAGTGACCACCCCGCAGATTATTCATCAAATTCACGAACTAATCTTGGAAGACCATCGGATTTCGGCTAAATCAGTAGCTAAGCAGCTGGGCATTAACCTTGAGTGGGTTGGGTCCATCATTCATGAAGATTTGCACACACGTAAGCTCTCCGCGAAGTGGGTCCCGAAATGCCTGAACGCTGATCAAAAACGTCAACGGTGCCAGTCGCCTGAGCAAATTTTGGAATTTTTTCGGCGCGATCCAAATGATTTCCTGTCACGATTAGTGACCATGGACGAAACCTGTTTATATCACTGTGACCCGGAGGCAAAGCAACAAATCAGTGGTGTGGCGGCATAGCGGCTCACCCGCCCCAAAATATTCCCAGTGCAAAAATCAGCTGGAAATTTCTCGCCTCTATTTTTTGGGATCAAGACGGCATCTCCTCATTGATTATTTTCCAAAAGGCCAAACTATCAACGCGGAGTATTACTTTTTTCTGCTGGTGCAACTGAATGACATTTTGAAGGAAAAACGCCGCGGGAAGTTCACTAAGGGGGTCTTGTTCTTGCACGACAATGCCCCGGCTCACCGGGCACTTGCAACCCAGAAGAAACTGGCCTACCTGGTCTTCCAATGTCTTGATCACCCACCCTATTCTCCGAGTCTGGCCCCGTCGGACTACCACCTGTTCCCTGGACTGAAAAAACAATTGAAAGGTCGCCATTTTCGTCCCACGCGGAGGTCATTGCTGGCGGAGACCTGGTTGGACGGACAAAGATCTGATTTTTTTTGAGTGGCTTACAGAAGTTAGAGCAACGGGCTAAGAAGTGTATTGAGCTTCGTGGGGAGTATGTTGAATAAATTCCGAGTTTGGTCGCTGTAGCTTGTTTCCTTCCTGGTCGGGCTAAGGACTAATCAGCACCCCTCGTAATTAAGTTGGTTGTCCTGACATGTGTGCTACATGTTTCGGCCTGTACTTAGCCCATCCTCACGCATGTCAATATACAAACCACACAAAGGAAGACACAATAAAAATCTAAGGGGCCCCATTTTAAAGTCAAAATATTTGTAATGTTAAAACATAAAACATAAGATATAAAACTGTAAGACATGCATAATTTTAAAAAAATGCATATATAAAGACTTCCGCCTGATTAGGTGCTCCTGTGTTCTACTAAGTATCAAAATTCGTCGCGGTCTCAATGTGCCGTAATCTTTTATAAAATCCTCCTTTTAACCCGGTTATTTAATTATGGGCCAGAACACAGTTTAAGGGGGTGGCGGTGCCTCCTTATATTTTTAATGTATTTTCCTTTGTATGGTTTTTGTATTGACATGCCTGAGGATCCTAAATTCAGGCAGAAACATGCGGCACACATTTAAAGGCAACAGTTCGAATTGCAATGATCCTGCGTTGTGTGAGTCTGAATAAGTATGTTTTGTTTAGTGATGAGCACAACGGGATGTTTCCATAAAGATAGCTAGGTTTATTAAATATCTGCTACTTGGCACAGCAGCTGTGTCATATATATAGCTAGTCATTCAACGTGTTCGTTGATGCTGCTGTACTGAATTATCGCCATGCGTGCTTCAAGACTGCATACCCTCGGTATGCTATTACAAATAATCGCTGTTACATGACTGCAACATTCAATTAGATGAATCATCGTTTAATAACTGTCTCAGTACCGACTGCTTGTCTCCTTGCTACCCAAGGTCCCTTTGTTGCGCGTCAGTCTGTTTAACGTTGTACAGTTCAGGAAATGCCAGGTCTGTTGCGAAACGGAAAATGCCAGCGGGAAATGCAGTTAAACCTGCGTGACAAGGAAGTGAATTCGAAGAGCATAACAAGGACGCAGCATCAACAATGCCATACCGACGCAGTTAACAGAGGGCGACACGTCACGTTCTGGATTTTAGAAAGCAGCACAAGAGGACACTGTATATTGGTCGTGTTGAAACTGTAATAATCTTCACCAGCTGGTGTAACCTTGCGAGTGATCAGGCGAGGATGCGAACCTCTCGGACCACTCAGCAGTAAGATTCCACAAATTATGTGTATTCTGCGGGCGCCATTTTAATAAGCCACCGTACACATTGTTTTTTTTTAACAAATTACGTCACGAAGGGGTTAAAGAACGGAATATAGCCGAGCGGGCTGATACATCTGTTTCAAAATAGGACGTTGTAAGACGCTAACATCATTCAGTGTGTTAAGTAAAGAAACGCACTAAGTAAGGTACAATAAAACAGTCATACAATACAATTGATGTTAAGTGCCAACTCCTACATGTTTCGACACCAAGGTGCCATCCTCAGGGAGTTTAATAACAACGAAGGATTGCAAGTCCAGCATGAGCTTCAGTTAGCACATGTTCCATACACACAGACAGCTCGTGTCTTGCTGTCAACCGGCGTCTTTCTAACAGTCTCATTTTATTAGTCCCCCCCCCAACAAAGCCCCTCCCCGTCTTCCACACAAGCCCCTTCCTGCTTAGTTTTCTGTTCCAGCGTCTGCCGCAACTGCTTCAACACGTGTACAGTACACGTGTGGCACAGTGACTTGAGAAGCAGCGCTATCTGTCACAGTCAGTGATTATGGTAGGACAAAACACGCACGAGTGAAAGCCGTCTGAACTTTGACATCATCTTCCAAAAGACCGTGAATCGCAGGATAGTCACCAGCATCTCTGCTGGTAGATTTCAGATACGTAAACAACACTGCAAATGATTAAATCCGTGAGGCAGCAAGTAGACCTAATTTCAAAATATCATAGGGGTATGGTTTACATGTCAGAATCACTGTAGTGCTGCAGCTGGACCACCTGTGTTCATTGAGCACTACTGCGATATTCATACTGTCATTAGGATGACAACATTCAGCAGTGTACATTGCAATGCCCTTCTACTAACAATACTCAGTTCTTTGAACAAATAATAAAAGAAGCCAGTTATTTGAAATGCCGGACTATCCAGTAATCACAACACTGTGCTTCATGTTGTAAGATTTCAGGTTATCACAGCGGTGTCGCTGAGGATTCAAGTCTTGTTGGACGTGACCCTGTGTCAGTGGGTGGACGGTTCCCGACACAGCACTTCACAGGGTCAGGAACTGCTCCCTCTAACGATACAGCCTCACGTCCTTAAAAGAATCCTCGGTTTGCGCAATGAACAAGACAATGACTCAGGCTCACATCCACCTGCGTGACCGAAATACAGGCAGGTTTGGTTGTGCGACACGCGCAAAAGGCAACCACGCAAATCGAAAACAAAATTCCCATATAAAAGAGTGTCTTTCCTAGGATTTAGCGGATTTACAGCCTCATCGTACATACAGTATGACTATACCACTAGCGGACCAGTCGAATATGTGTGTACTGTATGTACAGTGTATATATATATATGTACTGTATGTACAGTAGATATAGATTTCTGTAAAACATTTCTATTACGTCGAGCCAACAAACGCACAAAGTATTTGTTGCTTATAACTGCAACATGTTTCCACATCAAACTGTCTTCATCAGGGAGCTGTTCTTATGCTAAAGTCACAAGCCACTTGAATGCAATCAATTATTACAGATGGTGTTAAATATTAAAGTATCAAAACATCGTAAAATACGGCAAGCTGAAACACTTCTTAAGTCAATTTACTCAATTCCGATTAAATAATTCGTGATTATTTAATAAAAGCTTCTGTTCCATAAAAGTTGTTCGGTTATGCATATAAAGTGCGGGTGTGGTTACTGAGCGAGTAAGGAGCAAGTTCATTTGTCAGTTTTGTGTTTCAGTTCTCCTAAAGTAGTCTGATTCTATATATATATATATATATATATATATATAACACGTGACCAGTTTGCTCCGCCTTTGCAGTGGACTTTTTCGATAATTCCGTAAAAAATCTTCGTTCCTCTTTACTGGTTTCTTCTTTATGGTCGGTCGAGGTTGTTCTTGTCCTGGGAAATCTGTAATGATATTTCTTCACTACCGCACATGTCTGAATTGATAACCTCTGGGATTTGTACTTGCTGATTATGAGTGTTTATGGTAGTTGTATTAACCTTCATATCATGTTTATGGCAGTTGTGTCAACCTTCATGTCATGTTTATGGTAGTTGTGTTAACCTTCATGTCATGTTTATGGTAATTGTGTTAACCGTCATGTCATGTTTATGGTAGTTGTGTTGACCTTCATGTCATGTTTATGGTAGTTGTGTTAACCTTCATGTCATGTTTATGGTTGTTGTGTTAAACTTCATGTCATGTTTACACTGTACACTTCCTATTAAGTAGAAAACTAGTTTCAAATTGTTATTTTCATTACCACGATACATCAATATGAAGTTCCCTGTATCCAGTAGTCTCCTTCATGTTATCTCTTGGTTTGCCATTACTCAGCTTGTAGGGTTTCAGGCCTCCTGGCCGGTTCCGGCCGCAGTAACAATACAGATGTCTTTACAGCCGTCGTCCTCGTCTTTGTTTCACACGTGGTTGATATTTCATAATTGAATGTGGCAGTCTCCGTCTCTGTCTATTTGTCGAACTTGTTTTATCCATGATAAAATCCTTCACTAGTTTCGTAATCTTTCCACGAGTATTTTGCTGCTCTACTCACAAATTTCATTTCCGCTCCAGTTGTCCTGTAATTATCCTGCTCTCTAATTGCCCAAAAACCTGTACAATAAAGCACATATTAACATAGTGTTACTTATTTTCAGTCTAGTGTGTTTTTGGACTTGAGAGGGTTTTAATGTTCTGGTAATAATTCCCGTTGCCTGGAGAAATATTGACACTTAGCAGCAGTATTTGTTCATTCTGATATGTAGGGTAGCCGTGCAGACTGTAACCTCTCCTACACCAATCTCTACCTCACGTGCCCAGGGTGAAACCTCCTCTTACAAATGAGGCTCTGAGGACCGAGTCACAGCGGTACAACCGTTTCATTTAAACTTACTTACTTAATTACTCCATGGAACCAAGTCCTCCTTGTGAAGCTAACATGTCCTCAGCTAAGCAAGAAATTCTCCAAACTTTTACGGAACCCGTAGGTTCATTGCCACATTCACAAGTGCCCGCCATTTCTCCCTAACCTGAGCCAGCTCGACCCAGTCCATGCCCCAACATCCTACTTCCTCAAGATGTCCCGTTTCCGTGCCTCAGGTCGTACCAGACTTTCAGTCCAGGTCCGCGACTGTTGTAAACATTCCGTAACAGTGTACGTTCTTACTGTGAGGAGTTGTTAGCACATCGCCCATCCCCCAAGCTGAAGTACCACCCATTGTCGGATGTCCACGACTGCTTATTCAATATATTCTTGGCTATCCTCTATAATGGAGGCCGTTCCTCCATCCGCAACCTGAAGACGCGCCATGTCGTGGTGACAAGGACCCACTTATCACGGACCGTTTCATCTATTCTGGAGGAAATGCCTAAGTATAACCAGCCTGTCTGGTGGCGGAAAGACAGCAACACTAACATCAGTATTACCTGTGAGAAGAGCAGTAACCTCACTTGGGGACATTTTGAATGTTGGCAAGTCTTAAATACAACAGCCGGGAAGTTATCAAACAACTCTAAATCGAATTGTTTTCATCCCGTTTTTTTTGTATATACACCAAGTTTTTCATTAAGTCCACCGTCTTTACACAACATATATTGTTGGCTAATGTTTAGTTAAACAAGCTACATGTTTCGGCCGTACTTGGCCATCATCAGGCTTACATAACATTAGTATCAATTAAGGTACAAATGTTCACCTTACCTATGGGATCCCATTGGTTTACATTGTCTTTGCATCTACTTAAAAGTAGTTATTCGGATTAAGTGACAATCACATAAAACATTTAAAATGTTGTATAGTTTCACCTGCGGATCGAAGGTTTATACTGCAGTTGTGGCTGCACTGGTTCTGGTGTGTGGGAGTGCTGAGACGATCATTCGTGTAAAGACGGTGAACTTAAAGAAAAACTTAATTTTCAAACAGTTCAAAACGATCTAAGAAACATGATCGATGTCAATCAATTAACAACAATCGGGGTACGATAACGTAATAGGTCAGGCACTATAATGTTTGGTGACCATTAGAGAAATTTAACAGCGCCCTCGTCAGAACTGGTTGCGCAACTTCCTACAAGCAATCCACATCGTATAAATCGCTGCTGGTCTGTTTGAACAAAGCAGTGCTTCGGTTAAGAGACATCGTGATAGTCTGTGATCCAGTGAAAAGGTAAGGTTGAACGGCTTGTCCGCTGTCGTCACGGTGCTTTCTGTGCTTCATTTATCAGACCTAATAACGGACATAAAGTGACACATTTGTTATTAATACTGACCTCAGAATGATGTTGCACGGGGCATGACAGCTGATCAAGTAATATAAGAAACAGCGTCTAGCCGGAGACGTTCACCGTCCGACAAAATACCAGCAACGTGTTCCTGTTAGGGCGTGTTACGTGCACAGAAGGTACCAGATTCGGAACTTCAAACGCAGTCCGGTAACTGGCGTGTCACCGTTGTCCCCATATCCACAACTAAAAATCCAGGATATTGGCTTAAACGAGCACCACGCAGCACCCTGGACATATATCCTATGCCATTCCTCATTACACATCTAATGCCGTATTATCATTATATTGTACAAAGTGTCACATTTCGGTTAACAAAAAAGATATAATTATGGCTCATTCTGGTAAGAACTGTAGTCACGGAAAGGTAACAATGAGTTCTATTTTTAGTGTTCAGCTAAAAATTTCGCTGTCAGCACCACAAAATGCACTGTAGACAGCACGTACGGTTTGTCCGAAGTTTTTATCTGATTTAAAACAAACTTGAAACTCCCAAAGAGATTCTAATGCAGTCCACACTGTTAACGTTCTTGTAAATCCTTCCAACGGGAGCCCAGTGTGTAATCAACGAAGCTAACAGGCGCTTTTCGCTACTTAGCTTCGCGCCTAATGAAGTCACAGAGCAACTGAAGGGCTGCTGTGTGACTGACAGTTAAATTAATTAGCGTGATAAAATTCACCTGGTTATTAAACCAAGCTTGTTATGTAGAGCTTGTAGCGTGCTTGTGGACGACACACACACACACACACACACACACAAAACAAGACAAACACAACCACTCACACACAACAACACATATACACAACAACACAAACACACAAAACCACACACACATTCACACACACTCACACACACACAAACACACAAAACCACACACACACATTCACACACTCACACACACACACACACACACCACACACACTTTCACACACACTCACACACACTCACACACACACACACACACACCACACACACCCACCCACAAACAAACACACACAACACAACAACAAAAACAAACAAACACACACACACAGACAAACACACACCACACAACACCCAAACCCACACAAACAC
>Ga0131853_10017195_pt1 | contig 13175 bp, 11 predicted proteins | sample TergutLab28metaG_FD_92764 | JGI IMG/M metagenome (GOLD analysis project Ga0131853, IMG submission 92764) | Labiotermes labralis P1 segment gut microbial communities from Petit-Saut dam, French Guiana - Lab288 P1 (version 2) (version 2) | ecosystem: Host-associated > Arthropoda: Insects >...
GGACCGGGTAGGCCTTGATCTTGACCTTGTCGCAGAACGGGACCGGCTCGCTCGGCATGTCCGTGCAGCGGCCGTCGGCGTCGAACGCCCACCCGTGATACACGCACCGGATCGCCGCGTCCTCATTCCGCCCGAAATACAGCGACGCACCCCGGTGCGGGCAGTTCTCCTGCACCAGGCCCACCCGCCCCGTCGTGTCCCGGAACGCCACCAGGCTCTCCCCCAGCAGCCGCACCCGGACGGGCGCGCCGCCGGGGGCGGGGATCTCCGCGGACAGGCACGCGGGCGTCCAGTAGCACCTTAGCAGGTCGCCCATGGGCGTGCCGGGGCCGACCCGGGTCAGGGCTTCGTTGTCTTCCCTGGTGAGCACTTCAGACCTCCTTCTGGGTTCCGCGCAGGCCCGCGAAGACCCCGGATTCCCGGAACGCCTCCACGTCGCCCGAATAGGCGAGCTGGCCTTCGACCATGGCCCACATGTGCTGGCTGACGGAGGTGAGCAGATCGAGGTCGTGCTCGACCACCACCACGGCTCTCTGTTCGGCGATGGAGGACAGGACGTCGGCGAGGACGGACCGCTGGGTGGCGGACAGGCCCGAGGCGGGCTCGTCGGCGAGCAGGACGGCGGGCTCGCTGACCAGGGCCCGGGCGAGCTCGGTCAGCCGCTGCGCCTCGAGGGTCATCCCGTCGACGGTCTGCCCGGCGAGCTGGCCGATCCCGAGGCGGTCCAGTGCGGCCTGGGCCCGTTCCCGGGCCTGCGCCGCCTGCGGCCGCCACAGCGATCCGAGGACCTGCTGCCGGGGGTCGCGGAGACCGGCGGCGGCCACGTTGTCCAGGGCGGTCCGCCCCTGGGCGAGACGGACGGTCTGCCAGGTGCGGGCGACTCCGGACCGGGCGCGGCGGGTGGCGGCCCACCGGGTCGCGTCCGCCCCGTTGAGCGTCACGGTGCCGGCGTCGGAGCGGACCGATCCGGCCAGCAGGCTGAACAGCGTCGACTTGCCCGCGCCGTTGAAGCCGCACAGGCCGAACAGGCCCCGTCCGGGGATCTCGAGGGACACGGCGTCGACGGCCCTGAGCCCGCCGTAGATCTTCGTGATACCGGTGCAGGACAGCACCGCCGGGGCCGCGGTCACCGGTTCCCTCCTGTCTTCAGCGCGGGAGTCCGGGCCTGCATCAGCCGGGTCACCGCTCCCGCGACGCCGTCGGGTTCCACCAGGAGGATGAGCAGCAGGACCGCTCCCTCGATGATGTCGAGGTTGGTACTGATGAAGGCCGTGGACGTGGAGAGGTACTCGATCACGATGGCCCCGACGATCGCGCCGGCGATGCTCTTGCGTCCCGGCACGAACACCATGATGAGCAGCGTGATCTGCGCCGACTCGTTGAGGACGTCGGGAGTGACGATGTTCTGGGCGCTGGCCAGGGCGGCGCCGCCGACGGCGGCGAGGACCGACCCGAGGACGAACACTTCCAGCCGCCGCTGCCGCAGGCTCACGCCGATCGATTCGGCCAGCCGCTCGTCCTCGCCGAGCGCCATGAGCTGCAGCCCGACGCCGGACCGGATGACGCGCAGCACCAGCCCGGTGGCCAGGCCGAGCAGGACGACGGTGACGATCCCGGATCTCACCAGGGCCGATTCGTACGTGGGCCCGTTCCAGAAGGGCAGCACGCCGTCGACCCCGGAGAACGACCCGAGGTAGGTGGAGAACGTCGCCAGCTGGTACAGGAACAGCGGCAGGAGCAGCGTGGCCAGGGCCAGCGCGAGGCCGGGCGCCCGGGTGACGACGGCCCCGACGAGGAAGGAGATCACCGCCGCCGCCGCGATGACCGCCAGGAGGCTCTCGGCCGAGTTGAGACCGTACCTGGTTTCCAGGATGCCGGTGCCGTAGCCGCCGACGCCCATGAACACGGACTGGCTGAAGGCGAGCTGCCGGCTGTAGCCCAGCTGCAGCACCATCCCCACCGTCACGATCGCGTACCCGACGCCCGTGGTCACGATGAGCGCGGCGTAGGAGCCGCCCATCGCGGCCAGGATGGCGCTGCCCGCGATGATGATCCCGATGGTCGCCGACAGCGGGACCGGGTCGCGGCGGCGAGCCCGGCTCACGGCGGTCGGCGAGGCGGCCGGCACGGTGACGTCCGTCATGTCAGTCGATCCCTTCTCCGCGCGGGCCTACGCCGGCCTCGTCCGGAGGCCGAGGACCTCGGGCCGGAGGATGATGATGCCGAAGAGGATGGCGTAGAGCAGTACGTCGTTGTACGAGGTGCTGACGTAGCCGCCGAGCATGGCCTCGGCGACCCCCATCGCCAGGCCGGCGGCCACGGCCCGGCCGGGTTTGCGGAACGCGGCGAAGCCGGCGGCGACCACGCCGATCAGGCTGATGGTGGGGCCGCTGGAGTAGGTGAACCCGGACATGGGGGATTCGACGATGCCGAAGAGCGCGGCGAGCACGGCCGTCATGATGAAGATCCGGCGCCGGAACAGGGCGCTGTCGATGCCGACGATCCGCGAGCCCAGCGTGCTCTCGCCCGCGGCGCTGGCCGCCCGTCCCGACACCGTGAACCGCAGGTAGGCCCACAGGGCGAGTCCGCTGACGACGGCGAGCGCGATCACCAGGATGCCGGCCCGCTGCACGTGGAAGCCGGCGATGGCGAGCGCGGGCCCGGACCAGATCGCGGGCGCGCCGTGGACGTCGGTCCCGAACAGGGCCCGGACCGCTCCTTCCAGGACCAGGGACAGGCCGAAGGTGTAGAAGAAGACGCCGACGACGCCGTGAGCGCCCCCGCCGCTCCGGTCGAACGCGAAGTGCAGGACGAGCCGGTCGAACAGCCAGGCGATGAGGGCCACCGCGACCAGGTCCACCACGATCGCGGCGCCGAACGGCAGGCCCGAGGACTGCACGAGGACCGCCGTGCCGATGGCCCCGATCATCGCGAAATCCCCGACGGCCAGGTTCAGGACGTTGCAGACCCGGAACCACACGGCCAGGCAGGCGCCGAAGATGCCGTAGATCGCGCCGGACGTGAGCCCGGCGGCCAGGAGGTTGAGGAAATTGCTCATGCCCGCGCGGCCTCCTCAGGGTCGGTGAGCCCGTTGTGCATCCGCACGGCCCGGCCCGCGACGGTGAGGGCGCTGGCCGGGTTCTCCTCGACCAGCACGATGGTCATGTCGGTCGCGGCCATCGACCGGAGCCACTCATACACCCGGCGGGCCACGGCCTCGGCGAGACCGAGGCAGGGCTCGTCCAGCAGCAGGATCCTCGGCTGGGCGGCCATCGCCCGGGCCAGGGCCACCATCTGCTGCTGCCCGCCCGACAGGGTGCCGGCCTTCTGGCCGAGGGTGCGCTCCAGTTCGGGGAACATGTCCAGGACCCCGGCGACGTCGTCCCAGGCGCGGCGGGCCCGGAACCGGCGGGTCCGGCTGTAGCTTCCGAGCATGATGTTGTCCCGGGTGGTGAGGTCCGGGTACAGGTGCCGCCGCTCGGGCACGAGCACCAGGCCCGCGCGGACGGCCGCCCGCGGGTCGCCGGCCCGCAGCGTCTGGCCGAAGACCCGGACGTCGCCGCCGCGGCGGACCAGGCCGGCCAGGGCGGTCACCAGGCTGGATTTCCCGTGGCCGTTCGGGCCGATGACGGCGACGCACTCGCCCGGGGCGACGGACAGGTCCGCCGACTCGACGGCCAGGAACTTGCCGTAGCTGACCGAGACCCGCTCGGCTTCCAGCGCGAAGGCGGTCATCGGCTCAGCTCCCTACGTGCGGCAGGACGGCGAAGGAGCCGCCGGGGGCCACTGTCACCACGGACGACTCGATCTGGGGCATGGTCGAGTAGTCCGACGGCGAGCGGTGCCAGTAGTAGCACTGGATCCCCCCGGTCACGATCGACTGGTGCTGGAGAGCCTTCTGCACGGCGTCCGGCTGGATGGAGCGCGCGGAGGCGACCGCGGCGGACAGTTCCCGGCCGGTGTCCCAGCCCTCCCCGCCCTCGTCGATCTCGGTAGGGGAGCTCATCCCGGCGGCCTTCATCGCGGCGATGTAGTTCCTGGTGTCGGCCAGGCAGGCGGAGGCGCTCTTCGTCGACCGCAGGGCGGTCAGCATGTTGTCCGGCGTGCCGATGAGGTACACGTTCTTCATCGCGGACGGCCCGCCCGCCGCGGCGATGAAGCTGGAGGTGGCGCAGCCCGAGCATTCGCTGATCGGGATGGCCGGGTCCTGCGCCCGGATCGCCTTGATGGCCGTGATCGTGTCCGGGCCGGGGGTCAGGCCGAGGACGATGATCTGCGGGTGTGCCTTCAGCATCGCGAGCGCCTGCGGCGTGTCGTCGGTCGCTCCCGGGGTGGCCATCTGGCTGGCCACGACCTTGAATCCGTACTTCGGCCCCAGGCTCGCGGTGTACTGATCGTTGCCGAGCCCGCCGGGAGAGTTGTCCTCGATCACCGCGACGCGGGTGTAGTGCCGCGGGGCGATGAGCTGGGTGACGGTCGCGAGGTCGTCGGCGAAGAAGACGTTGCCGATGCCCGGGAACGAGGACGAGTGGAGGTTCTTGTCGCTGACGCCCTGGCCGTTCCAGCCGGACTGCCAGCCGAGCAGGACGGCGTGGGTGACGTTGGCGATCGGGATGGCGGCGCTGGCCGTGGCCGTTTCCTCCGGGCCGAAGATGAAGTTCGCGCCGGTCTCCGACACGCACTTGTGGACCAGGGCCGCGGCGGTGGCCGGGTCGGACGCGTCGTCCTCTTTCACCAGTTCGACCTGGTGCCCGAGGAGGCCGCCGGAGGAGTTGACCTTGGCGGCCCAGGCGGTGGCACCCATCTCGTCGTCGGTGCCGAGCTGGGAGAAGGGCCCGGAGTTGGCGCTGATCTCGCAGATCGGGATCTTGCCGGAACTGGTCACGCCCCGGGCGGCGGCGCATCCCGTCGCCAGCGCGGTGATGAGGATGACGATGGCCGCGACGCGGCCGACGGACCTCCGTCTCGGCCTGGATCCGTCCATCGGATGCCTCCTTCGGCTTCGCTCAGGACCGCCGGCTAGCGACACATGTATAAAATTTTTTTAACACGGCGACCGGGTCTTGCCAATAAGGGGCATCGAACGCGCGGTCAGTATCGGGTCGCGAGGCGCTGGCGATGCCCGGCGGGGGAGCCGAACAGGGAGCGGTTCAGCAGCGCGCGCTTCAGGTAGACGTGGACGCCGCTTTCCCAGGTGTAGCCGATGCCGCCGTGCAGTTGCATCGCCTGGCCCGCGACGTCGACCGCGGCGGCGCAGGCGTGGGACTTGGCCATCGCGGCCCGGACCCAGGCGTCGGGGGCACCGCCGGCGACCGCGGTGACGGCGGCGCTGACCAGTTCGCGGGAGACCCGGAGGGCGACCAGCATGTCGGCGCAGGCGTGCTGCACCGCCTGGAACGACCCGACCGCGCGGCCGAACTGCTCCCGGGTCTTCACGTAGGCCACGGTGGTCTCCAGCATCGCCTCGGCCGCGCCGAGGCTGTCGCAGGCCACGGCGACCGCGGCCCGGTCGCGCAGGCGACCGATCACGGCGGACGGGTCCCCCGCGAACGGCAGTACCGGACCGCCGGATGCGCCGGAAACGCTCACCCGGGCGAGCCGGGACGTCTCGTCGATGACGGGGAGGGCCTCGACGCTGACCCCGGCGTCGCCGGGCACCGCGACCGTGACCCCGCCGGGCTCGACGACGAGGAGATGCGTGGCGGACGCCGCGGACGGCACGAAGCCCGCCTCTCCCGGCAGCACCGCGACCGGCGTCGCGTCCCCGGCCGCGACCGCGGCCAGCAGGTCGTCGCGGGCCGCCGACGGCGACAGCTCCAGCAGCGTCCCGGCCCCCAGCACCGCCGCGCCGAGGAAGGACGATACCGCGGCGGCCCGGCCCAGTTCCTCGCAGATCACGGCGGTCTCGGCGAACGTCACCCCCGCTCCGCCGAGTTCCTCCGGCACCTCCAGTCCCGTCCACCCGGCCGACGCCAGCCGCTTCGCCGACGGCGCGGGATCACCGGCGAGCAGCGAGCGTGCCACGTCCCGCAGTTCCTCGCGGACTTCGGCGGCCTCGGCTCCGGTGACGGTCATCAGGCTCCCCTCGGCAGGCCGAGGCCGCGCTCGGCGATGATGGTGCGCTGGATCTCGCTGGTGCCGCCGGGGATCGTCCACTCCCAGGAGCCGATGAAGTCCAGCGGCCAGATTCCCGACTCCCACCCGCTGGACGCGGGCTTGGCCAGGGCGGTGAACCCGGGCACTCCGGTGACGGTGACGCCGAAGTCGGTCATGCGCTGCAGCAGTTCGCTGTAGTACAGCTTCACCACCGACGCGTCGGCCGGGCCGGCGGAGGTTCCCGCGACCTGGGACCGGCACAGTCCGCGCAGCCCCTCGATCTCGGTCTCGAATCCGGCCAGGGTGTCCGTGACCCGGGAGTCGTCCAGGAGTCCCGCCTCCCGGCAGGAGGCGACCAGCCACCGGAACCCCGCGTGGCCGAGGCGCTCGGCCAGTTCCAGCATGGTCAGGCCCCGTTCGGCGCCGAGGGTCTGCTGGGCCACCTGCCAGCCGGCGTTCTCGGGGCCGATCAGGTTCTCCGCCGGGATCCGCGCGCCGGCCAGGAAGATCTCGCAGAAGTGCGACTCCCCCACCGCGTTGCGGACCGGCCGGACGTCGACGCCGGGGGTCTTCATGTCGAGGAGGAAGTAGGAGATGCCCTTCCGCTTGGGGGCGGCCGGGTCGGTGCGGGCGAGCAGCAGGCACCAGTCCGCGTGGGCGGCGCCGCTGGCCCACAGTTTCTGGCCGTCGGCGATGTAGGCGCCGCCGTCCCGGAGCGCGGTGGTCCGCAGGGACGCGAGGTCGGAGCCGGCGCCGGGTTCGGAGAACCCCTGGCACCAGACCTCGCCGTCGAGGATCGCCGGGAGGTGCCGCCGGCGCTGCTCGGGAGTCCCGGCGGCCAGCAGGGTGGCGGCGGCGTGGTGGATGGCGACGAACTGCAGCACGAGGCGGGGCGCGTCCGCGGCGGCGAGTTCGGAGTACAGGATCTCCTGCTCGGCCACGGACAGCCCGCCGCCCCATTCGGCCGGCCAGTGCGGCACGGCCCACCCGGCCGACCGCAGTTCGGCGAACCACCACTGCTGGAACTGCGCGAACCCGGCCCCGGTGACCCCGGTCTGCCGGGCCCGCCAGTCCGGGGGCACATGATCGGCGCACCATCGCCGAACGGATTGGCGGTACTCCTCCAGGTCCGTCACGACCGCTCCTTCAGGGCGGCGAGCCGCTGCCGGTGCTCGGGGGTGAGCATGGTTTCCCGCTCGGCGGCGAACCCGGCCTGCACGGCGCCGGACAGGGCCTGGGCCAGGTAGGTGTTCGCGACCCGTTTCGTGCCGGCCAGTGCGGCGGGAGGCTGGGCGGCCAGGCGCCCGGCCAGCTTCCGCGCCTCGGCGTCCAGCTGCGGGGCGGGGACGACGCGCGAGGCGAGGCCGAGTTCGACGGCGGTGGCGGCCGGGATCCGGTCGCCGGTGTAGAGGTACTCCCGGGATCGCAGCACCGGGGTGAGCAGCGGCCAGAAGGCGGCGCCGCCGTCCCCCGCGACCAGGCCGACCGACACGTGGGGGTCGCACAGGAACGCGCGGTCGGAGATCAGCACGATGTCGGACAGGACGGCGACGCTGCAGCCGAGGCCCACGGCCGGCCCGTTGACGGCGGCGATGACCGGCAGCGGGAACCGCAGGATCTCGTCGATGATCTGCGCGCCCTCGCGGAGGCTGTCGTCCCGGGCGACCGGGTCGTCGGGGAAGCCGGCGATCCAGCCGAGGTCGCCGCCGGCGGAGAACGCCCGCCCGGCGCCGGTGAGGATGACGACGCGGGCGTCGCGGTCCATGGCCAGCTGCCGCCAGACGTCGGCCAGGGCCCCGTGCAGGGCAGCGTTGACGCAGTTGAGGTGGTCGGGCCGGTTCAGGGTGACGATCCGCAGCGGTCCCTCGGACGTGACGGTGAGCTCGTCGGGCAGGTCGTATTTCACCGGCCCGTGTTCTCTCCGGGAAGAACGGTCTCCAGGTCGAAGAGCCCGGTGAGGCCGGCGCGGCCGGTCTCCCGGGCTAGACGGGCCCGGGTGTCCGACAGTCCCCAGGGCCGGCGGCGCAGCGGCTGGCTGCGCCGGGACAGCCACGACAGCGGCGCCTCGTCGCAGAATCCGAGGGCCCCGTGCAGCTGGTGGGCGACCCGGAACACGACGTCGGCGGCCTCCAGGGCGGCGACCCGCAGGGCGATGGCGTCGGCGAGGGTCTCGCTCCACAGCGCGTACGCGGCCAGGACCTCCAGCCCGGCCCGCTGCACCTCGGCGTCGGTGAGCTGGAACTGGACGCCCTGGAATTTCGACAGCGGCTGCCCGAACTGCTCCCGCACGGTGACGTGCTCCCGGGTCAGGTCCAGGGCCCGGTCCGCCATCCCCAGCAGCGTCCAGCAGCCCAGGGTCAGCGCGATCGCGCCGTCGCCGGGCGCGAGCCGTTCCGCGACAGCGTAGTCGGTCCCGTCTTCCCCGGCGGCGCTGTAGCCGACGGCCCGGCACAGCGCGGCCGCCGCCTCGGGTTCGTCCGGCATCAGCTCCCACGCCCCGAGACGTTCCAGGACCTGCTCGGTGTCCCCGCCGGCCAGGGCCTCGCGGGCGGTCCGCCCGTACTCGACGGCCTCGGGACTCAGTTCCAGATTCACTTCAGCAGCTCCCGGGCGAGAAGAATGCGCTGAACCTCGATGCTGCCGGAAGCGACGGTCGCGGCCTGCGCGTATTTCCAGTGGTCCTCGACGGCCCGGGCCCAGACCCGGCCTGAAACCTCATCCGTCTTGCTGTTATCAGCCAGTCCGGCGATCTCCGAGAGAACCTCGGCGCTGTCCTGGTCGAGGGTGGTGACGGCGATCCGGTAGGCGGCGGTGTCGCCGGGCGTGACTGTGCCCGAGTCCTGCCTGGCGATGACCTTGTAGGCGAGCAGCCGGGCCCGTCGGCAGAGCATCAGGGCCCGGGCCCACCGGGCCCGCAGTTCCTCCGGCAGGGCTTCCCAGGCCGCCTCGCCCAGGACGCGCGGGGCGGCGTGCAGCAGCCGCTCGCAGCGGGCGTACCGGGCGATGCCGACCCGCTCGAACGACAGGACCTCCTGCACGACCTTCCAGCCCTGGCCGACCTCGCCCAGGACGCTCTCCGGGCCGGCTTCGACGTTGTCGAGGAACACCTCGTTGAGGTGGTGCGGGCCGAGCATGGCCCGGATCGGCCGGACCTCGATGCCGGGGGCGGTCATCGGGACCAGGAACACCGTCAGCCCCTGCTGCTTGCGCTCTTCCCGGGAGGTGCGGGCCAGCAGGAAGCACCACTGCGCCATCGTGGCGTAGGAGGTCCAGATCTTCTGGCCGCTGAGGAGGAACGAAGATCCGTTCGGTACCGCGGTTGTTCTCAGGGACGCCAGGTCGGAGCCGGACTCCGGCTCGGAGAAGCCCTGGCACCAGATGACCTCGCCGCGCGCGATCGGCGGCAGGTGCCGCCGTTTCTGCTCACCGGTGCCGTGCCGCATGATCGTCGGGCCGACCCAGTTGACGCCCATGTACTGGGCTCCGCGCGGCTCGTGGTGGGCCCACATCTCCTCGCGGACCACCGTCTGCTCCCAGACCGAGGCGCCGCGGCCGCCGTATTCCTCCGGCCAGGCCAGGCAGAGCATCCCCTTGTCCGCCAGGGTCCGGCAGAAGTCCTGGGCGATCGCCAGGTCCTTCGGGTCGTCGGTGAAGGCGCCCAGGAAGTCCGGGGGTACGTGCTCGGCGATGAGCTCGCGCAGTTCGGCGCGCAGCGCGTCGGCGCGCTCTCCCAGCGTGAAATCCACCGTCACCTCATTTCTGTAGCGGGGGCGCCGAACCGAGCAGGTCCGGCAGGGCGGGGCGGATGACCTTGTTCATGGCGTTGACCGGGAGTTCCGCGGCCGCGCCCCACCGGTCCGGGATCTTGTAGCGGGCCAGGCGCCGGGCGCAGAACTCCGCGAGGGCCTCTTCGGTCACGCCCGTCCCGGGGACGATGAGGGCCGCGACCCGCTCGCCGAGCCGGTCATCCGGGACGCCGAACACGGCCGCGCGGCGGACGGCGGGATGGGCGGTGAGGACCCGTTCGACCTCCGCCGGGGAGACATTCCCGCCGCCGCGGACGATCATGAGCTTCTTGCGGTCGGTGACCGTGAGCCAGCCGCCGGCGTCGACCGTGCCAATGTCGCCGGTCGCGACCTGGTCGCCGCCGCCGGTGACGTGCCCGTCCCGCCAGAGCCCGAGCGGCGGGCGCCACTGCTTTTTCCAGGGGCCGTCCTGGGCGGCCCGGACGATGAGCTCCCCCTCCTCGGCGGTGACGTCGAGATGCTCCAGGACCCGGCCGGAGGCGCCCTCGCGGTGCCGGCCGTCCGGCGGGTCGATGGAGACGCAGGTGGGTGCCTCGGACAGGCCGTAGGAGACGACGACCGGGATCCGGTGGGCCGCGGTGAACGCGGCCCGGACGTGCTCGGGGGTGTCGCCGCCGCCGGTCCACGCCTCGGAGAGGGCGCTGAGGTCGAGGTCGGGACGGGCGGCGAGGTCGTGGAGCTGGGCCGGGGCGCCGTTCCAGACGGTGGCCCGGCTGCGCTGGATCCACTCGGCGACGCCGTCGGGGTCGCGCCGGTCCATGACGACCGCGGTGCCGCCGGAGACGGCGGCCAGCAGGGTGCACAGGACCTGCAGGTTCAAGATGGTCAGCGGGAAGCTGTCGCCTTTGCGCAGGTCCGGCCCGTAGCCGCGGGTCGCGGCCAGCACCCGGGCGGGCAGCAGCAGGTTGTGCTGGCTGTGCGTGATCGCCTTCGGCGCCCCGGTGGTGCCGCTGGTGAACGCGATCCCGGCGGGGGCGTGCGGGTCGGCCGTGACCGGCGGGGCGGTCAGGTTCCGCGCGGTCAGGACCCGCCAGGCCCGGGTGTCCAGCACCCGACTTTTCTTGCTGTTATCAGCTTCGATACCGCAGCGCGGCCCGGCCAGGATCACCGTCGGCTCGATCATGGCGGCGAGGGCCGCCTGCTCGGCCGGGGCGAGGGCCTCCCCGATCCCGGCCCAGACCGCGCCGATCCGCTGCGCGCCGTGGAAAGCGGTCACGATGTCCAGGTCGTTGGGCAGGCAGGCAGCGACCCTCATCCCGGGCCGGACGCCGAGTTCCCACAGGGCCCCGGCCGCGGCGCCGGCGGCCGCGTCCAGTCCGGCGTAGGTGAGCGCGCCGCCGCGCGCGATGACGGCGGGAGCGTCCGGGCGCTCGGCGAGGTGCCGGTCCAGGACCCGCGCGATGACGGCTTCCACTCACGCACCTCCGGTCGGCCGGCCGCCCATAAGAAAGCGAGGACTCACTTATCTTAGGCGCTCGGACCGGGAGGCGCCATGCCCCGGCGCGGCACGGGAGGTCATCGCCTTTCCCCCGCTCTACCAGGGCTCGTGACTATGAGGAGCTGAGGCTCGTCAGCGCACTCGCCCGCAGCGCATCGGCCAGCAACGCGCTCAGCGCGTCCAGCTGCACGTCGGCCGACGAGGAGATCTCCTCGTCGGACCCGTCCAGCGCCCGGGCGGCCAGCCCGGCCTTGCTGTCGATCAGCTCGGCGATCCGGGTGTCGATGGTCTGCGCGGCGATGACGCGCCACGCGGTGACCGGCTCGGACTGCCCGATGCGGTGGCAGCGGTCGATGGCCTGGGTCTGCTCCGCGTTGGTCCAGGACAGCTCGGCCAGCACGACGTTGGAGGCGACCTGCAGGTTGAGGCCCACCCCGGCCGCGGTGAGCGAGCACACCGCCACCGTCACGTCCGGGTCGCCGGTGAACGCGTCGATGCTCGCCTGCCGCACGGCGGGCGCCTGGTCGCCCCGGATCGAGGAGAACCGCACGCCCTGCTTCGCGAAGAGCTCTTCGGCGGCGTCCATCGCGTCGACGTGCTTGGCGAAGAAGACGACCTTGCCGGCGCTGCGGGCCAGCTGTGCCGCGTAGTCCGCGGCCAGCCCGGCCTTCGCCTGGCCGATCCGCCGCATCATCGTGAACACGTTCTCGCCGGACTTGCGGGTCTCCGCGTCCTTGAGCTCCGAACGCGCCACGCGGCGCACCAGGTCGTCGTCGATGCCGTCGTCGGGGTCGGAGGTGTCCCGGTTCGCGATGGCCTTCTCGTACTGGGTCACCATCCGGCGGACGAGGTCCCGTTCCGACGCCCGGACCGACCGGCCGGCCGCGCCGTCCAGTTCGACGGGCAGGTCGGCGACGCGGCGCGCGGGGATGTCGGCGGCCACGTCGGCCTTGCGCCGCCGCACGATCCCCAGGTCGATGACGCACTGCCGCGCGGCGGCGTGGAAGCCCCGGTCGGCGGGGGTCAGCCCGGTGTCCTCGAGCGCGTCCGCCAGCTGGCCGAGCGGCTGGCTGCCGTCGGTCCAGCCGAGGAACTGCCAGATCGCCCGGAAGTCGTCGATGTCGTTGATCAGCGGGGTACCGGTCAGCGCCATCAGCAGGGGCCGGGGCGTGCGGGACCGGATGCGGCCGGCGAGCGCGAGGACGTTCTGCGAGCGCTGGGAGGTCTTGTTCTTGATGAAGTGCGCCTCGTCCACGACCATGCCGCGGAACCCGAAGCCGCCCATCCACCCCCGGTGCCGGTCCAGTACCTCGTAGTTGACCACGACGATGTCGGCGAACCCGTCGATCGTGTCCCCGTCGCCCTGCACCACGGTGGCCGGGCGGTGCGGCGTCCAGCGGGCCGCCTCCCGCGCCCAGCTGGCCTTGACGACGCTCGGCACGACGACGAGCAGCGGGTAGGCGCCCGCCGCCTCCGCGGCGAGCAGCGACTGCGCGGTCTTGCCCAGGCCGGGCTCGTCCGCGAGCAGGAACGTCCGGTGCCCGGCGGCGGCCGAGGCGACGACCTGCCCCTGATGCGGCATCAGCTCCAGGTCTTCCGGGGTGAACCGGGCCGTGGGCGCCGGGAGCCCCATGCAGGCCGGGGCCTTGCCGCCGGCGCGCTCGAAGGAGCTCAGCAGCGGGCTGAGCAGTTCCCAGCTGGCCAGGCGCCGGGCCCGGGGAGCGGGCCTGGGAGCGGCGGAGTAGTCGGGCGCGAGGAACGGGCTGGCCAGCTGGCGGGAAACCACCGACTGGGGCACGACCCCCGCCGCGTCAGCGGACGGCGGCTCGTGAGCC
>Ga0131853_10017196_pt1 | contig 13174 bp, 8 predicted proteins | sample TergutLab28metaG_FD_92764 | JGI IMG/M metagenome (GOLD analysis project Ga0131853, IMG submission 92764) | Labiotermes labralis P1 segment gut microbial communities from Petit-Saut dam, French Guiana - Lab288 P1 (version 2) (version 2) | ecosystem: Host-associated > Arthropoda: Insects >...
ATGTGATTTTTTTTTTACTTCATTTGTAAGTGATTTGTCCTCCCTGCCCTCCCTGTTAGGTGGCCCAGTTAGGATTCCTGGATAGGTCGTGTGGGTGGTTGACATTCGTTTAAGAGTGCTTAGTTTTAAGTAGTTGTGTGTGTGTTTTTTTTTATACCGCAGTGTGTTAACTTGACAGGGTTCGGTCGGCACAACCAAAGATATCAATGCGAGAGGGAGAGAGATATAAAATAAACTTTATTTTTTTCCCCCTGTGAATAACCCGCATTGGAAGGGAAAAGATTCAGTAACAGCAGAACTTAATTCTGCTTTGTTTCGTCTTTAACTTTAGTGTTGAAAGACAGTGTTTGAATCTATAAGAATAAGTTTACAAAATGGGTTAGTGAGGTTTGTAAACTTACATGTTGATTATATTTTTGTGAATGTGTTGTAAACTCGTTGTATAAACTAAGCTCAATGTTCAACATCAGAGAAGACATCGAATTCGAACAACGAAAGGTAGGTCTTATGTGTGGACTGAAAACAATGAAAGAAACACTTTCTGCATCAAATTCTAACAACAAAAGGTAGGTCTTCAACATCAGCTGTCATCAATGGATCGACTGCCAACAATGAGAGCTGAGTCTTCATATCGCCGACAAAGAAAAGTGTCTTGTACTGTACCTCGAATGCGAACAATGAAAGGTCCTACTTTGACGCTGTTAGGCATAATAACGTAAAGATGTACACATCAACAACATTTACACTTCGCTTGTCGATAAAAGTAATTGCTGTCGTAAATGGAATCGCATATAAAAACATCTTATTTGACAGAATTACTTATAAGTGTTTAAACAAATGGACGCGCTGGGACAGGATTTTTTTGTGTTGCGTTTTTATCATTAGCCGCCGAGTCTTGTTCAAATTTGAACTTTTCATTTGGTATCAAATGACGAACTATTTCCACGATTAAACCGACTAAGAGAAGGTCGTTGTTTGGAGCATGCGCATTGTGACTTGATTTCCGAAGTGAAGGAAGCTTCGTTCGAGCTCAATAAATTCGATTTGCAGTTTTTGGAGAATAAGCCGTCGAATCTTCATTTTCCGACTGTTTTTGAGTACTGGATTGATGTTGACAATTTTGAATTTGTTGATCTTCGAGTTTTAATTCCTTGCAATGGACGGCCTATAACTCAGTATTCTCAGTTTCACTGAGTTGTACATTTTAATATGTACAGCTGAGATAAACGTAGCATACACACAGTTATGTAGCCTTCTGTGGTCAAGGTCACAAAAACGTGCAACAAATCGGATCAGGAAGTTTGCATTTAATTAGAATAAGCGTAACAGAAGACAGGACAAAAATATTAAGGTAAGGTTTGTGTTCACTCTGTAATTAGTTATTTGTAATTTGTATTTTTTATGTCACTATGGATTGTGTTACTCAGTTTTTTCTTTTTCAGGTCCCGATCATATCCTGTGCCTCACCGTGGGGAGCGGGTGAAACAAAGAACTGTGCAACCCCGAAATCGAAACAATAATTAAGATAATAGCAAAATTTTCTTTTTATATTTGAAGTCGATGAACTGTCGATTTTAAATGTTAGGTTTTTTTGAGTGACCTTCAGGTAGCCTGTTTATCTGCAGTACTTAAACACAAATTAATTCACATGTTCGTCTGTCGACAATTTTTTTTTTCCTGCTAGAACCATCCTGGTATAGGTCTTTGAGGTGGAATTTGATATTCATACCCTTTAAAAATTTGCATATAATTTCATTTTAGATGGAATTTGGGTACAGGAAGAATTACTTTTTACAGTAACGTATTTTGATTTATGTGTGTGTGTGTGTGCGTGCAAATTGTTTTCAGCAAATACGTATTAAAACTTGTGCGTCGTTCAGATTTCTTCTCATTTATTTGTATCCGTTTTAAGTCAAGCAAACACCAAGTTCAGCTCCGTAAAAAGAAAGCTATTCAAAGATTTTAAAGGCTTCCGAATGTTACGATTTGGTATATTTATGTTTTTCGGGAAAGCGCTCAAATTTGTGTAAATTCTCATACTTAAGAACAAAAACGTTTGAATTATGAATACGTGCAACCTTTCTTTGAGGAATATTACCTTAAGAGGAATGTTTAGCAATACACATCCTGAGCATAATTAGTTTCTTCAGTGGTGTGAACCTTACGAGGAGAGGAGTTGGACAGGCAGGAAATTAAAACTGGTGATTCTCGCACTGTGTCAGGGTCATGTGCGAATTTTGTTACATACTCTGCCTCCTCAGCAATAAATACATACAGACATTAAGGGTTCCAGTCCTCTTGGGCGTCACTCTGCGTTGCTAGGTCGGTAGTTTGAAACGTCGGGAAACACAGCGATGCAAATTTACATTCCAGCAGACCAGAATCCTCGATTATACCTTTGTTAAAACCTCGAAATTTATCTGAAAGTTAATTAATGTCCGCTAGTTTTGTGGTCTTTAAAGGTGAAACAGGTTACGTCTGTGTCGTCGGAAAGGTGAAACATGAGCGCAATACACAGATACTTTAAGAATTTTTATTAAGGTAGGGCGTTCTGAAGGGACATCAGAATTTCATTCTATTGGGCGATTTATTAGAGCGGGGCCTACATATAGATTAAATGGACCACAATAGGCCTGAAAGATACATCTGTGATTAGACTTTGCCAACTCAGACAGTTACAATGATTTTTACTTCCAAACAAATTCAGACAGACAGTTCGAAACGTCTCGGTGATAAGTTAAACTCTCTCTCGATTTCCGACTCACATAAGTGTTTCTCAGTACGTCTTTATTATTGTAGGGCTGTGCATGTCATGATTCTGCGTATGCGTCCTGTTGACTCCGAAGAGTTGCCATATATATATATTTGGGAACCGTCGTCGGTATGCAAATAAAAGCAACTCGACAGTACCTTGTGTAAGTGTTTAACATAATCTAGTTGGTTTGGCACTGTACCTTGTAGATCGACGGACGGACGGACATGTTGAAACTAATAGTGACTTGGAAATACACGTAACCAAGTGCCTGATTGTGTTCTAATAATAAGATATTATTTACTGCCCTTAAGTAGTGATATTTTTTTTAACGAAGTTCAAAAAGAGTGTGTCCAATACTTTTAAAAATTTTGGTACATAATGTTGTGTCATTGATTTCGGGCGTAATTCTAAACACACGCTTTCTACGAAATTGCTGTTGTATTTCAAAATTGTATACGTGTTTGTGGGGACAAATCTAATGACTTTCAATTTACATCTCCGGGAATGCATCGTTCTTTGGCCAAACAGGATAGTTTTTTAAGTGTTCCATTTCCTGCATTCCGAAAATGTCAAACACCTCTTTCATTTCACCAATCAAGTGCACAATATATATTCATTATACGTACCTCTTACTTATCCTTGACGATGGTGAATGTAACACCAACACTTGTGAGCAAAACGGAGTAAGTACATATGCGTAATGAATAAGTATTGTGCGTTTGGTTGATGTCAAAGAGGTGTTTGACACAGAGCATGAACATATCCTTTTAAAGACGAAGCGCAGAGAGCTATATTTAAAAATCCAGTCCGTACCGCGCAGTAACCACTTTTCACTACGGTTATAAAAACCAACCAGTTTATGGCGTAAGTAACACAAGTCGCTGTTTGTTCTCAGATAAATACAGAACACATAAATACAGTGTGGGCAGTTGAATGTTAAACTTGTTGGTGCGTCACGTAACCAGTAGGCTTTAAACGGTTAAACAAGCGATAATGAAGCCACAAATCAATCTGTTATCCATATCTTCTCCGAACCTTAATTTTATAACCGTTAGAAAACCAAGAGGCTACCCTACAGTCGTCACCAAACACCGTCTTACAAAATTTCTAATCGTGACTCAACATGTTAATTGCCCATTACGACACGATTCTTGTATAAACGTACATTAATTTTAGCCTTCAAAATTTAATTTTTTTCGACATCTGTGGCAGTGATGCATGCTACATGAGTTAATGTACAATAAGTAACAAATTCAAAACAATTTATGTACCACAGAAAAGAACTGAGGTAACGTCATAGCGTTGTGCTAGTTAATCAATATCAATCCAATCAACACATCACAACTCTTGTGCTGTGTTGTGTGATTTGGAATACTATTGATTATTTACAACTATCTTATCCTGCTCGGTACACTTTATAAATTGACTGCGGTATGTGCACTTTCATCATCCTCTGTCCACAGTAAGTTAATGATCTAGGCAAATGACCTTCAGTATTGCACATATTCTCGGCCACAGCTTGGAATTACGTCAACCCTGAAGTTTCTTCTGTAAGCTGTAAATATGGTAAGTTTGTGTGTGTGTATATATATATATATATGTGTGTGTGTGTGTGTGTGTGTGTGTGTTTGTGTGTGTTTGTGTATGTATATATATATGTTGTGTGTGTGTGTGAAACCAGCGGATGAATACAAATATTTTTATGAAAAACTCGGTCACGCCGCTGCTGGTGGCATTGTGCTCTTGTTATAATTTCCACTCTTTACTCTCAGCTTGGATATTGTGGTGAAGCGGAGGTACTGCGTGGGGAGAAGGTCGTGTTTGGTAGTTCTTCCTTTTGAATCTCATGCTTGAAGGTAAGATAAAACAGTAAATTTTAAAATGATTTTCGTATGGCAAATATGCTGTACTGAATTGTAGTTTATTGCAGTTAAATGAAAAGTAGAGCGGCCATTGGTGGAAAGCACACATTTACTACGAGTATCCTGCCAGGATAAGTGCAATTAATCTTAGTTTAAGGTAATAACTTTTAGCGAGGTACACTGCGATCTAAATTTCTTTCCGGTTTCAGATTTGCAGAAGTGAAATCAATTCTCAAAACCGTTTTTATTTAATGCAATCAAGCATTCTTCTGCTTGCAACTTGTATCTTGGAATCCTTAGTACTTTATCTTCCAATTTGTTTTTGCTTAGAATATTATTCTCTTTTAAATTAATTTTTATAACTTTAGAAATATTACACTATGAAACTAACGAGGAGATTGCAAATTTAGAAGCGTACAGCAATATGTTTCAAAAAAGGCATATCTGGTGTGGGGAGCAATACTGAAATTTGAGTGAAATGTCAACGTGTTCACGAAGTTAAGACATGGAAAGATGTTGTATGGAAAGACAAAGTAGCGATAAAGAAGAGAGGAAACTTGTAGTGTGTACTTGTAAGTATATTTACCCCCTCTGCTGTGATATATTGACCAAAGTCTGGAAAGAAACAGTATTTAGTTAGGAGAAAACATAACTTGACCAGGCATCGATAGAGTGAAAGTGTTCGGAATGTAAAGCCCATAGAGTGATGTAGATGAAATGATAAAACCAGAAAGTGTAATAAAAAGGCATCCGTATAGGCTTTAATTAGGAAGAATGGAAGGTAATCGTGAAGTCCAAGGAGCAGAAACCGCCAGTTTAAACATCGGCTTCACAAATTACATTGTCACATCACTCGACATCATTTTCAAGGTGTCGCCTATTAAGTAAGTGGTCTTCTTCCGTCACCGTTGCTTTCCAGTCTGTAACTGCCGTTGGTTGAATATTTATAAGCGTACCACCAACTTCCGTATATCAGACGATGTAGTAGAGTCGTAGAATTTTTAATACGTAAACCCCAGTCTGGTAGGCGGTACTTCAGAGAAGGAATCGTGCAGTAATCTGTGAAATATTCTAATAATTTGGTGAAAGTTTTTATCGTTGAAATTAAGCTTATACCTCAACGAAGTGAGAAGTTTGGGAACTAATTTCAGAACTTGCAGAATTCTGTTAAGTGCTTAATTCCGTTCAAACAATTTGTTTCGAAATAATAAACTGCGTATTTTCCAACATTTTTCTTAGTTCCTTCAAAATGTTCAGGGCTGCTTGAGAAGGAGCGGGAATTGTGCCGAACGTCAGGGTATTTCAGATCATCTGCAGTCTGCATTAGAACACGTCGTTAAATCAGTAATTGCTTTGCAGTATTTTTTATTTACGGGCTAACACTGTTGAGTCGAGAATTCAGGTTTCCACCGCTGTGAAAATGAGGTCCTCTCTTTTGCTGGGTTGTTACACAGCTGCTGTTGGTTATCGTTCACTGACGTTTCAAGACAGCTTATCGGTCCCATCTTCAAAGGGCAAGCAAAGTCCCCTTGTAGATGGGGCTCATAGGTTGTCCCGAAACGTCGTTAAGCAACTACCGACATACGCTACACGACGATAAGGAAGAGAAAAGACCCCATATCCTAGTTGATTTACTGATTACTTCAGGCCTGTCTCCCCCACACTTAACTCTGTTCCGCAGCGTGCCCGAAAAAGTAAAACAAGGAAAGTCACTTACGAGTGACCTTGATATTGTTGGTCTCTGTGTACCGGAATTCTCTTTATGTCAGATTCAAACATCAAAGTAATCCAGAGCGTGATATTTATTGGACCGTACATCATTGTGATACCTGAAGAATAAAAATCCAACTAGATGTCACTCGTTATATTTTACTTCTTAGATACTCAACATGTTTCGGGCACCAGTATATCCATTTTTAGGAGTTTGCGACTGTGTTGTTGAACTACCACAGTGGCTGTATTGTTCTTGGATTGCCGTGTGTTGGAGTTAGACTGCGGTTCGACTGGGGTGGTATCCGGGCCAATATGATAGTTCAACAACATAGTCGCAAACTCATGAAGATAGACACATTAGTGCCCGAACATGTTGAACATCTAAGAAGTAAAATATAACAAGTGACATCTAGTTGGTTTATTATTCTTCAACTAATCCAGAGTGGTTTTACGTATTCCCGAACATCATTCACAGTGACAATATCGGTTATTGTAGTGAGGAACACTGAAAGAGCTACGTCACAGACAGTGACAGCAATTGTTCTGTACCACAAGCAGGTCATTAGGACTGTGTGGGCCTGTGCTCAAGATTCCTACTCAAAGAGACCCCATATGCAGTGCGTCAGTGGTACATAAGTTATGGCGATCACGATAGTGACAGACAGACATTTATCGGATTCTATTTCTTTTTCATTGTAACTAACTTTTCTCATTCGTCTCCGAACTGTAGGATGTAGGTGCATCTTGTCCGATCAAATTCATGTTAACCTTAGCCGAACAGGATAATTTATCTATTTATTTGAAATGACACTAAATTTTGCAGAAGAGAGGCGGAATAACATAGACAGTACAGGGAATAGGCTATTGGGCTGGGAGTCCTGTCTGGAGCAAGAAATTGTTCTCTCCTCTCAGTGTCCAGGCATGCTGCGGGAACCAGCCAACCTTCTATTCATTTGGTACGGATGGAATGTAGGCAGAGCGGGACCTCGTGATCTGCGAGCACTGAGGTGTTCCGTGGCACTTCTTTTAAGGACCTGATGTATTATAGAGTTGACGCACTCTTAAGGACAAAGGGCCTAAACCCTCCTTCTCTCTTACTGTACAACAGAGTACATTAGTCTAAATAATGAACAATTATGTAGTAAAAAAGTCCGACAGGGTAGGAATTTGCTCGCCCCAATTTGCTCGCCCCAATTTGCTCGCCCCAATTTGCTCGCCCCAATTTGCTCGCCCCAATTTGCTCGCCCCAATTTTAGTCAACTGTAATTATGCTTTTTTTTTTTTTAAAGAGAAGAATGAAACAATCATCAAGGCAGAATTAAGAACATAAAAGTTTTTGTTTTTGGACGTGACAGTATCTTCCGCAATGTCCAATTCATTTGTCTGTACACAACCACAACTCTGCCTTGCAGTCGACGTCAAGAGTTCCTTGTTAAATACAAACAATATATGGTTGAACTGTCGGTCTAAGGCGCAGGTCTGAGGCCTGCTGGGATTGTGGGTTCGATTTCCGCCAGAGGCATGAATGTCTGTCTCTTGTGAGCGTTGTGTGTTATCATGTAGTGGACTTTGCAACAAACTGATCACTCGTCCAGAGGAGTGCTACCGTCTGTGTTGCGTCGTTGTGTTTGATCTGGAAACCTCGTGGAGGAGGAGACCATGGTCCGCTTTGGGCCACAGCGCCAAAAAAAATATGATTGAATAGTTCGTTTTGTTCACTACTTTCTTTTCTAATGAATAGTTCGTTTTGTTCACTACTTTCTTTTCTAAGAGCACTGAGCACTGTTTTTTAAAGTTTGTTCTTCTTACCTAGAAGTACTAACAACCGTATCGTATTCACTGTCACGCTTCCTTTGTTCGGGAAATGGAGCCACTTATTTCGTCACAAATTCTTTACTTCCTACTAAGATTCCAGGATTACGAGTTCTGTTCATAGGCTTTCTTCACGAAGTGACGTGGAGAAACCACACATTCTTCTGTCTGTCCGTCCGTCTGCTTTGTAGTGCCTAGTATCAACAACTGGACTGTTTGTCGGATTTTCATGAAATCGCTGTAACAATCATTCACAAATATTTGTCGAAAAAAGTTGGGTTTTGAGAATACAAGCTCATTTACAACCATGGAGTTAGAAGTTAAGAGTTCTGCCCATTGAAAAAGAAGAAAAAAAAGCGGCGAGATATTATTAAAGAAAGAAAGAAAGAGAGAACAAAAAGGAAAGAAGCAACCTGCGTAGCAAGCTTCCTTCATTTTAATTAAGCTTTTATCCTGAAGATGGAGCCTGTGTTTACTGCGCTCTATTCGGCACTAGGAGTACGATCTTGTATTTATCTTCACTCCTCCGAAGATTGTGCAAAGTGCCATTTCGTCGAGATGATGTCAAATGTTTTTCGTATTCTTATTTGCCATACATCTTATGAATTAGCTACACGTGAAATATTAGAAGCTTCCAGCAGGCCCAGATTTACACATGTGCTTGACAGTACAGCATAGAGTCTCACATTATCAAAGGCATCATTGTAAAATTTAAATAATTTGTCAACAATGAAATTCACAGTAAAAATTAATGATAATTATTGTCTTAACTATTGTGCTTGGTTAGTTGTTCTCTTGTGTTTCTCGTACATACCACTACCGTACATACCGTACACGATAGAGTAGCAATGGAAAAGGGACTTCTTGATTCTTACAGCTTAGGGGCTAAGACATGCTTAAATTATACCCTGATTTCCCTGTAATAGCTTTCTTTCACGCATTCTCACTAGAATCCTGAATGCTACGTGTCCCTGGGTTAACTCTTCTTCATCTGGCAAAGAATAAGAATTTCAAAGTTCCACATTGCTTAATTTTCTCCATCATATATTTCCCCTCTCTTGGGTCTATATGCTTTCTCTGCACCATTTTGTATTAAAAGGGCCATAAAGTACAAATATATACAGTAAAAGCTCCGTTATTCGATCTAACTGGTGTAAATTTGGATCGGAAAAGCCGTTATGATAGTGTTTTCGGGGCTCAAGCAGAAGCCAGCAATTATCGGCCAGAATAGGGAAATATGTGTCAAGGTGAGTAAGTCGACGGACAGATCCTTGTGCTACTTCGACTGGTGCTGCACTCAAGTAGGATTTTTTGCACTATACTGGAAGTGTACTTTGCTGCTGACTGTGTGTCTATAAAGTGTTGTCTAATAAGGTAAAGGTAAAGCAGTCCCATTACAGGCCTGGACAGGCCCAGAGGGCTCCAGGAAGTTAAGGTTCCCAGATTTCTTGACAACGGCACAGGATGGTGGTTGTCTAATAAGGGTTTATGAAAATATCTGATTTTAGGAAGAAGAATCAAACAACTTGGAAAAGTGAATAATACGAATCTTAGAATTCGTGCTAATCTACATTTGGGAAGACACGCAAGCAAATAAGTGTGAGAAAGACGGCAAAACCAACACGCATAGGGGAAAACAGAAAAGTACGGACTTAAAAAGGTGAAGTTCAGGCACACAGACTAATCCGAAATGATAACATCAACACAGTTCCTGTGAACCTGATCCGTCCCCCTCCCTAACGCGCAATGTATGTGTCAGATATTTACTGATATTACCCTCCCTTCTCCGTGTCAGCCTTACAAGTATTTTCTTATTACTTATTTCCCCATACTAGCCACATGTCCACCCCTTTACAACCTCCCGTATTCAATTATCCCAGTAAAGATAAGTACCCCGTCAAAATCACAGAAATCCTCATTATGTAATATACTAAATTTTCTGCTTTTTTCTTTCTTGGGTCCAAATAATTTTTGAGCCCTGTGTTCCCTCCAATCAAGATACAAATTTTCAACCCATAAAAAGGCACCGCCAAATTATCGTCCTAAATAATAATCTTAAGAATTTTAAGCGGATGGAATAGAAAACTTTGTCGAAATTGTAGTGTGTCTTTTAGTATCTCCTACTTTTATTATTTTCCCAAATTCTGCTTTTAAAGGGACAAAATTATCGATATAAACATGACAGAGCATTTGTTTTGACGTGTTTTGTTACCCACACTTATGGTGTAGCACTTATGTTGAAGTAAATAGTTATACGCAATTGTAGGTGATCGGGAAAGCTAGTCGCGGATTCTGTAATGTACTAGAATACAAAAGATAAATACGCAGAAACGTACACTTAATGTTCGGAATTGAGATTTTAAAAAGCGAATGTGATAAAAAAAAAAAGTAAACGAAAATTATGAAGGTAGGTTCAGTTCAACAACTCTAGTGAATTCGCTCTCTCGTTGACTAGAGATTTTAATTACCAGGAAATTTTCCTTAGTTTTAAATAATTGAAAACATTCGGAGTGCACTGTAGTGTTTTGTTCAAGATCATTCCAGTTTTTTAAACTTTTTTGTATCGTTGTACCGTGCATTTTGGTATCTATAAAGTTCATGCACCAACAAATGCACTCTTTACTAAACTTGACAAAAAATTTTAAAATTTACATTAAAACTCATTTTGACTTGCTCCTACAGTTTCGGTCTACGACCATCATCAGGGAGCCTTCATTAGAGCCTAGCTAAAGTTATATTTAGGTTAATAATCGATAAAAACTACGTCGTTATATGTTATGCGGTGGTGTGGCAGCATGTCATAGGTACGGTGTGTGTGTACTATGCTCTGTGTTGAGTGCGACTGAACAACGTAAATTTTAAAACTTTGTCAAGTTTAGCAAAGAGTGCATTTGTTGGAGTATGAACTTTATAGATATCATTCCAGTTATTCTTGTCTTATGAAATGGCACAACATGAATATCCTTTTTGTTAATTTGTCTTGGCAGGGACGAATGCACGACAACATGTTGAGCTCCAGACGCATGTCACACACTGTTTTTCTACAGCTCTTATCTCGAACACACTTAGCGCAGATGAATCGTAAATCAGTAACTTTCTGGATGGAGCAAAAACTATAATATGAAATGTCTCGTTCACACCAAAAGAAAATTTCATGAACATTAGTTCAATGGCTCTCGAATTGATCCAGATCTACACACACACAGTCAAGGCAGACGTATGGCCTTTCTCTTACCTCTTTCACAGAGAGTGGGTTCATCTGACTTTGATAGTGCCCAGTGATGCTTTATTTGGAAATGCAAAAGAATATTAGGCTTCTTAAAGATGGAAAATTCCTTGAAAAGGAGAGTGAATATTAGTTTCTCCAATAAGAAATCTGCGCTGTGGAGTATGGCATAGTTTATACACAACATAAGAGAAACAACATGTAACAGCAAATAAAAAGCATTTAGCTGAAGTAACATAAGTAGAAAAAAAATTGACCAGCCGCCTTGACATCAAGACCCACTAGCCGTGTTCGAGGGGTCGCTCTCTCCAACCAGCATTCAGTGCAAAGAGAGATTCTGTGGTGGAAGGAGTGTGCTGGTGTAGCTGCAGCTGTTACGTGAACGCTCGCTTGACAGGTGAGCGCGTAGCTAACATATATTCTGAAGTTCCCTTACTTCGTGTTTACAATTTGTATCTTATTGAACAAGTAGTGAGGAGGATGTAATGAATGGTGCATGTGGCACGCAAAGGGATGTGGCAAATGTTAACAGAACTTTGGCCGGAAAAGCTAAAATGAAGGGAATATTTAGGATATATAAATCTACAAGGAACGATAATATTTCACTTGTGAATGCGGTAGTGAACATTCGGGTTCCAAAAAATGCGGGGAATTTCTTGTCTAGCTGAAAACCGTTTAGCTTCTCAAGAAGGACTCTGCCTCATGGAGTTAATAAGTAAGGGAGGATAATATTATAATGAATCTTAAAAGGACAATATTTAGAGGATTCAGTTTGGTTTAAAGTGATGTTAGTAGCTTGTTGTTTTGAACACGATTTTTATAAAGGCGAGGAAATTACAAGTAGCGCCTAAGTTTCCAAGGTGGTATCCTCCAGTCATATTTACACCTAAAGCTCTATAGTTATATAAGTTACCTTGTAAATAAAACCAACTTGGCGCACAATTTATACTTAGTTTATTTCATTAACCTGTACACGTTTCGGGCTTCTCTAGGTCCCTCATCAGGAGGAACAACTATATATATGTGACACTTGGTACTTGTCTGTCTGGTATGCAGTTTGGAACCTGCATACCAGACAGTCATCTACAGAGAATAACAAGTACCAAGTGTCGCATGTATACAGTTGTTCCTCCTGATGATGGACCTAGAGAAGCCCGAAACATATAGAGGTTAACGAAATAAACTAAGAATAAATTTCGCACCAAGTTGGTTTTATTTATAAAGTTATATAGAGATGCACGGTCGACAAAACATAAAATTTATATATAAGAGTTTCTTGTATCCTTCATGCATGCTGCATAGACCGTCCATTGGGAGGAATAATAATGTTTAGTGAAATGTACATGTCACAATTCTCCTCACTACGCACATTTGCTCTCTTTAAGTTACATGAATTATTATATTACATTACATTATACAGGGTGTCCCAGGAGGAATGTGCCAGACTTCGGGAGAGTGTTCCTTATGTTAAAGTATACCGACATAACCCAAAACACCTACATCCAAAGTTGAACGGTTACGGAGATAATGGCCAGAGAAAAGTGGGGGCTTCTTGCGGTTCCAAATACTGCAACCTGCAAAGCTGATAATTCACGTGACAATTCTAACGTCCTTGACAGTGGAATGCAGTGTTCACTGTGCCTGCGTGACGCTTTGCGCAGTCAGCCATGTTACGTCACCTCTGGGCTTTCTCATGTATAGTGCTTGTAACCCTAAGGACAACTATGACATGAGTGCGAGTGTTTTTGTAGTTCAATTTAATGGCTTTATGTCATTCACAAGTTAGTTTGATGTTAAGTACAGATA
>Ga0131853_10017197_pt1 | contig 13174 bp, 8 predicted proteins | sample TergutLab28metaG_FD_92764 | JGI IMG/M metagenome (GOLD analysis project Ga0131853, IMG submission 92764) | Labiotermes labralis P1 segment gut microbial communities from Petit-Saut dam, French Guiana - Lab288 P1 (version 2) (version 2) | ecosystem: Host-associated > Arthropoda: Insects >...
ACATACATACATACATACATACATACGTACATACACACATACATACACACACATACACACATACATACATACACATACATACATACATACGTACATACATACATGCATACATACATACATACACATACATACACACACATACACACATACATACATACATACATACACACACATACATACATACGTACATACATACATACGTACATACATACATACATACACATACATACATAATACATACATACATACATACATACGTACATACATACATACATACACATACATACATACATAATACATACATACATACGTACATACATACATACATACATACACATACATACACACACATACGCACATACATACATACATACACACGTACATACATGCATACATACATACATACATACATACATACATACATACATACATACATACATACATACATACATACATACATACATGCATACATACATACACAGATAACAACGTATAGTTCAAAGCAAGATATAAATAAGTACGTAACATATTTAAAAGAATAAATGAAAAATTATGTAACCAGACGCACAGTTAACGGAACAAATAATAAATAAATAAATGACAAAATAAATGTTTTCAATTAAATCTGGAAGTTCAGACAGAAACATCATTTAGCTGATGTTGGAATAGAAGTGAATGATGTAAGATAAAGTTATTCTGGCAAACTGATAAAGTAACTGATTTGTGATAACTGAACGCAATGATGCATGGTCCAATAAACATCAGATTCATAAGTGATTCGTGTTCAAATTTCGAATATTTTCCGAAACATTGACTGCTCTTGCGTTTCTTCGTGTTTCTCCTGAAAACCACACAAACAATTTCTGTGACAACGTTCAAAATAGACGCGATTGTTTGTTTCCTTATACTTCTCCAGTCGTTGTTCATTAATCATAACATGATTCGAAGCCACACACACACTGAACCACTGATAGCAGCTTTTCATTAAGTTACACGGATATTTTTTAAATTATGTGTTAAGTTTAAACGGAAATGTGTTTGAGCTGATGCTGAAGTGTAGGAGAAGTAACACTACTGGCGTGTCACTGGCGTAGCATCTGGAAAGAAATGTAAAAGATGAGCTGTCACATGAGTGGAAACCTTATCCATTGTGTAGTACAGTGCAGACGGCGTGGCGGCTCAAACTGCTGCTGCTGTTATCGTTGTGTCGTATAAACCAACCTACTGTCGAACAGCTGTCTTTTAGCCAGGAGAGGAGAATCTGACAAAACTGTAGGATTTTTTTGTTTTTTGCCTCAAATGTATAATTGAAGAATCAAATGCAGAATGAAATGTAAGAATGTATTACGGTATTATTTATTTCCTGCAGCCTGTCCTTTGTCTCTTCTATATAACTTTCGTCACTGTCTACAAACTTCGATGAGTATAGTTTGTGCTGAGAAACACAAACTTTAATGAGACTAGTTTGTGCCGAGAAACACAAAACACAATGCTAAAAGTTCTGTTTGCAAGTTTCCACTGTGCAGCAGTACCACATGAACAAATGAATGTCTTCGGACACACTTCCAACAATTGAGATGTGAGGACTTAACTTGTCTGGACGGAGGCTGACTGGTTGTATATCTTGCATTGATAAGTGAAGTGCATAAATACATTCATGTATTCAAATAAACATAAACACCCACTCAGAAACAATGCACAAACCCACACACACACACACACACACACACACCACACACGCACACACACACACACCACACCTGTGTCCTTGATATATACAAACTGCTGCATTATACAGAATTACATGGAAGTACCAGACTTTGCTGTAGTACGTTTGACACTTGTACTTCATATTCTTTAGGTTTAGGGTTTCTTTTCTCGGCTCAGAAACTAAGTACCCTGACTTAGGTATGTTTAAGTGTACGAATATTTAAGGTTTCTGCAGCGGTGAAGTTAAAGTACCTGTTCGTCTGAGATACTGCTCCGTGTTATTGGATGAATGGCGGTCGACCTTTCGAGACAGAGCGGTCTCGAAATTTTGGGCACAATTCACACAGTGACGCAATGAATTATTCAAAGTTATGGTGTTTTGCCACAGTCATTCCATTATAGAGATTGTATTTCAAATTTTGCCACGATCACTTCCTGTAACGTCCTTGAGAATTCATTATTCAGTCATCCGAGCATTCGACAGTATGGGCATGTGACACGTACTATGACAAGTGCTATAAATAAATAAATAAGTAAATAAATAAATGTGTATATTAATTAAATATGGTTAAAATAAATAAATATTACGATAAAATATTCAAGAAATTAGATCCTGTAGTAAATCCTAAAATCTTAACGTGACTGTATGTTATCCACACACTCCAACATGACCAACGTTTTTTATTTAGTTTCATCTGAAAAACTGTGTAATAATTTTTTTAGAATAGGGAACCATCTGGCGTACTGTCACAGATCGCTGGCAACAACTGTTGCACAGTTCGTTTTACGATGTTGGTAACGTATCATAACAAATCGAATGACAAATTAAGTCTACTCTCTTGATTGTTTGAGCCTTCTGGGATGTTACACTGTTTGGTTAGGGGTGTAGTTACAGGAGCTTCGGTGAATCTTAGAGACTCCATCTTCAGGGCCAAACAGTCTAAATTTATTTTTGTTGGGGTATTTGACTCTGGCGAAGAAGGGTTTACAGTATTTCGAAAATAAGGGGGACTACATGTCCATTGATACGGCGTAACACCGCAGGACACTGAAATCCTTAGAAACACCTCAGGGCAGTGAAATCCTTAGAAACACAGCAGGACACTGAAATCCTTAGGACCACCGCAGACACTGAAATCCTTAGAAACACCGTAGGACACTGAAATCCTTAGAAACACCTCAGGACACTGAAATCCTTAGGACCACCGCAGGACACTGAAATCCTTAGAAACACCTCAGGGCAGTGAAATCCTTAGAAACACCGCAGGACACGGAAATCCTTAGAAACACTTCAGGGCAATGAAATCCTTAGAAACACCGCAGGACACTGAAATCCTTAGGACCACCGCAGACACTGAAATCCTTAGAAACACCGTAGGACACTGAAATCCTTAGAAACACCGCAGGACACTGAAATTCTTAGAAACACATCAGGGCAGTGAAATCCTTAGAAACACTGCAGGACACTGAAATCCTTAGGACCACCGCAGACACTGAAATCCTTAGAAACACCGTAGGACACTGAAATCCTTAGAAACACCTCAGGACACTGAAATCCTTAGAAACACCGCAGGACACTGAAATTTTTAGGACCACCGCAGGACACTGAAATCCTTAGGAACACCGCGGTAAAATCCTCAGATATCACAAATTACTCTCTGTCTCTCGTATTCACACATGCACAAAGGTCAGGGGAAATAAAAGAGACTCACGCGGCTGATTTGCTTTATTAGACATTTTGTTTTTCTAAGAATAATATTTGCCTGTCTTCGTACTTCTGTAGGAAAGCATATGCTGAATGCCAAATCGGTTCCCACGCTATTGGTTGAATGTTATAAAACATAACCCGGATTTCCAGAATAAACAATACTTAATTTCACCCCTGTGTACAGGTCACAGCGTCATTCTAAAAACACAGTGAACACAAGCACGCACGCAAACGCATGCACACACATGCACACATTCCTTGAAACAGAAGAGAAATGATTTCAAACTAAAGCACAGGATGTCCGTAAAATTCCCTACTTAAATTGTTATTTTGCATATTTCATTTTGATTTATCGGTAAGTCCGCGTTTGAGAAACGTTTTTTTAAGATTTACTTTAATTCTTTCTTGCATTTGAAACGGATGGCCTGCAACACAAAACGTCTCTACGTTTTGATGCAGTTCATCCCGTTACGTTTCGATATATTAACAGTAATTGATATCTCACTGCAGAACACAACAATTTTATTACATTCAGCAGCGCTGGATATAATAATCATTTTTGTGGTCGACGCTAACATGTAAATTACTATAACGTCTGTGCCTTAATTATCAATTACAGGTAGCTTGCTGGGAAATAATTCAATAGGTGTGAGATTTGAGAAGTGTACTGCAATGACTATGACGACTTTTGGCATTTGTATAGATACTTAATAGGCACTAACTGTTCGCAGAAACCTGCTATATCCATGTTTAGGGAGGGGGGTGTATATAAATGCTAAGACATAAATCGGGAACTGTCAGCGAATCAGTGAGGTTCTTATAAGGGCAGTTTTCCTTCAAATTGTGTAACAGTTTTAGGGACACCCTGTAACGAGTTACAGATTTTGAGAGATGAAAACTAATTCACTCCTAAAGACTTTAAGGCTCTTTTCCATACAAATAGACAATATCTGAAATATGAAATTTGTAAATATTTAGGATTTTACTTATGGTTACAGGCCTATTATGTGCTTAGGTTAGGTTAGATTAGGTTATGTTAGGTGACGTCATGTTAGGTTAGGTTAGGTTATCGTGGAAATATAAAGTTTTTTTTTCAGCTCGTACAGAACGGTACGCATACCGAACAAAAATCGTTTAATGCCGGGAACCGTGTTAATAATTGCATATATGTATGCGTATATATGAATGTTGGTGACTGTTTTGTTTATATCGGATAGTTGAAACCTTCAGTACCGACACTGATGCAGGGTACGGAATTTCTTTACTTTCCGCCGTCTTCCGTGTCCCGTAAGATCGTTTGTGCATTTAAGATTATTACAAACTTAAAACCGGGGCACGTAGCGGTGCTGGTGGTTGAGGTATTAAGTTACAAGGCGGAAGGTAGCGGGTTCGATTCCCGATGGTGTCATTTGAATTTTTCACTGATATAAACCTTCCGCCCGCACTATGGCCCTGTGGTAAAATCAGCCCCTAACTGAAATGAGTATCAGGAATATTTCTTTGGGTAAATTCGTCCGGTGCGTGGAGCTGAAAACCTTACCACCTTCGTGTGCCCGTCTTGAAATCTTGAAATCTGGGTGCTTAAACCTGCTGGAACCCTGAAGGCCTGCTCAGGCCTCTACAGGGATTGCTTTACTTTTAATGTAAGTTTACGACTCTAACCACAGAGCCACTGAAGGGTTATAAAAATTATTTTAAAAATGTAATAGCCGCCTACATTGTGTGTGTTTCTGTTACAGTACAGGCAGATATGTTTGTGGGAAAGAGGACGGTAGGCCCTAAGCCATCTGCATTATGGAACTAACCCAGCGTCTCAGTTGTGTCAGTGACGCACATAAGATACGCATTGAGACTGTTCTGCAGAGCGGTACAAAGTTGACTCTGACCGAGCATTCTGGAATAATCACTCTTTCACCCGAGAAATACAAATTGTGTGACCCAACAGTAGGGTTGAAACACCTCAAACCAAGCACACGACATCACGAGCAAGTGTCCACAGGCCTTTAACTTCGACCCTTGTTTATCTACTAGTATATCCGATGAATGTCTACCAGGAGGTCGAAAGGGAAGTTTGAAACTGCACCCATTTGGAAACGTAACTGGCGCTTATCGGCTCCCACTGGGGGGTTACAAGTTGCTCCAAGTGCCTGGCGTCCACATCATATATAGTGGGTCAGACTTGAGTCGTAGCGGTGGGCTAGATAGAGTCTCTCTGGGCACGTGTCTGATTAGAGTCTATTGCTTCCTTAGTCGAATGTTATTGCAAAATGTGTGCATTTGCTGCTGTACAGAACGAGCAGTGAATACGTAAACAGGGTTATGAGTGCAGGCCTGTGAATGGTGAATTGGATAGTGAGTAGGATGCAATTGTTGCGATCGATTCTGCGTTATTATATCAAACCTTTTCTCAGGAAGAGAACAGAAAACTACATCAATGTAGCTGGTTTCTGGATATTAACTCTAACCACAGAAATGCTAATACGAAACTAGATTTCTAGAATAGGGGGCATTTCCCAGACGTGTGAAGAAATCGTTCGAATAACTAAGCTGGATCACAATACAACGCAGGCCTGACAACAGGACTACCCTTACTGTGACAGTAGCCTAGAAATTATTGAGGATAAAAAAAAAAATAAGTATTTAAAATGGTAGGTTTTTTGTTATCAGAGTCGAGTTAAAAATTCAAGTTTGTTTTGTCATACGGTGCCGCCGTATAATTTTGTAGAAAGTAAGTACCGAATCTGAAGAGTCTGTTACTCCGTCTTCTGGGTCTGTGCGGTCCGTGAAATGCTACTAAGTGAATTTTTATCCTTCGAAAGGAGTCGCGTGGTAGAAGACAAGGATTTCGAATTTAAAGCTAAACCATTTTTGACGCATTAAAAAAATAGCGAAAAGCGATTATTAGCTTCGTCATGTCTCTCTGTCCGTCGGTCTGTCCGCCCCTCCGCATGGAACAAGTCGGCTCCCACTGGACGGATTTTCATGAAACTAGATATTTGAGTGTTTTTTAGAAATATCTTGATAAATTTCAAGTTTCATTAAAATCTGACAAGAATGACTGTCACTTTACATGCAGCCGTCTGTATATTGACCAAAGTAACTCGCTCATTGCTTCTTAGAATGAGAAATATTTCAGACAAACGTTGTACGGAAAATCAAAACATGTATTCTATGTTCAATAACGTTTTTCCGAAAGTCGTGCCGTTCGTGAGATAATGTGGAACAATATTGTTGGGCCGGACAGACCACATATGACGTACATAACGACACATACGCATTGCATGATGGACACCCAAGGCTACAAATAGACACACAGCATATGTAATACTTCCTGCTTATCGACTGCAACAATTGTTGCATTAATGCTCTTCAATATTACGTCATACGTACACTGCCTGTCTTGTTACCGTTCATGTACGATAATTTCCTTTCTTAATGAACTACACTGTTTTTAGTTTGAACTGTTCAAATATCCAATAAATTCTCTGCCTGGCATGCAATACGAAGATTCTTGAAACGCTTCATTTGAGTATGTCAGTAGTCCCTCTATTGAGTTAGATAAATGTGACCAACACTCTCACACACCGCCTCTTTTATGTGCTTTTTAATATTATTTTCCCGTCTACCCCTAAGTCTTCCTAGTTACATTTTTTCAGTTCTTTTACTAAAACCCTGTCTGCACTTATCATCGTACCTGTGCGTACTACATATCTCTCCCATCTCGTCTTCCTTGTTCTGATCGCTCTTACAATATGTGGCGGAGTGCGCAAAATGAGGGGCTTCTTCTTATGATTCGCAGTTTGTAATGGATATGAATTTCAGTAAAGATTGCATTTGGTTAGGTCCTGCTGTGGCTCAATCAGTTAGTTAGGCCCGGGTTGTATCCGAGGCAATTCCGTGCGAGTCTTGTAGTAAATGGTGACTGTGGGACTGGGACAAGTTTTGCAGCGAGCATTTCGATCTGGCCCTGTCAGGACCATTTCACCAGCTCTCCGTACTCATCTTTTATACATCCACCACCGAAGGTTTATGATCTTAGCAATTGGCAGTGACGATAAATAACACACAAACCAACCAGTGTTCTCTCTCAGAGAGCCACGTTCCATTTATAAGGAGGTTCCCTGTTGTGAGAGGGAAGACAGCAGAACGCACCGTCAAGGCGGGGTAATCAATTTATAAGGCGCTCCTACGCTGTTTGAAAACCATGATCAATACACTGCCTTCTTGGTTGCTCGCGGACCAGCAGGGCAGAGTTTCTTGCCGCCCGAAGTTACTTCGTCTCTCAGTTCTCCTTCTCTGCCAATCCTGCAGCGGTGTTACTCCTTTCTTTGTGTGCTTTATGTCATTCTTATCCTCAGATATGCCTCAATACTCGGCTTCTATCCGGTTCTTAAACAATGCAGTTTCATGTGGCGTGTTGGATCAATAGCGTCACATGTATTTTGCTGTTGAAAGACCCATATTGTAACGAAGATGTACGAAGGGCGCGAGGGTTGACTTTGCGATTTGCCAGAGGCAGAAGCCATGTCTTAGTAATGTAAATTTTATGAAAAACAGATACATTTTTTCCTAAGAAACCCTAGAGGGTGACGTTACGGCATTCGTCGCTTATTGAAATGAAAAGTTTCTGTATCAAATGTTTCTACACTTATTTTCTTTCGGATATATTTTAATAATCCTCTTTCAAAAAGATTCTTTGTAAAAGAATAGTAGTTTAGGGAAGTCATTCTTAAAATGTGTAACCGCTGTGGAACGTAGCGAACAAATAAAAAAATTATCCAAATACAAGCTGATTCGTAAAAGAAGTCATATTTGCTTAAAATGCATCTGAATTAAATAAACTTAACATTGCTTAGAAGGGGTTACAACCTTCCCGTAAAATATCGCATTGGGCAAGATTTACTTGTGCCATAAGTATACCGAGAAAATGAAGGCCTTTGGGGCATTGTTACCGCGAAGATACAGAAGTCAGTCTGTGCTGTGGTGTAAGTACATTTTACATAAACTGAAAGGAACCCAGGAAATTAGAGGAGACTGTATATGAGTTTCTTGAGACTTCTGCTACACTACACTACACTACACTACACTATATTAGACCGTCAGAGAAATTAAGACATCAGGAAAAGCCTGAAAATAACAAAAGTAAAGGAAGGGATGAAACGATGTGAAGAAAATTCGAAAAATTGTTTTGAGGAAATAGAAAGGGCCCGCCATTCACAGTTGTCATTTTATTACGGACCGAAGGGAGCAGGAGACATGGAAGAAAAAATTACGATGGAAGGAAAAGATTTTGAGTTTTAATGGAAGTGTTTTGAGTTTGTGACGATGGTGACGATGATGATGATGATGATGATGACGACTCAGATTGTGTTTGTTATTGTAACGTAAATTTAGTTTAGGTTAAAGACGATAATAATGTATTGAAATACAAGCACAGGGGAGGGCGAACTAGATTTGAAATGGTAAGTACCGTTAAGTAACTTTGACATAAATTTCTGTTAAGTTAGCTTGTCTGAATCGGATAAGATGGGATGGTGAAGCACTGAAGACTTAACAGATTAAGACATATTGAAATTCCTTTTACGCAGAGCACGTTAGAAGTGTTAGAAGTGTCTCGTTATTCACGACGGACAGAGGGTCATAATTCTGAGTATCAGACTACAGACAGATGTGTTCTTACAAAGCGAGTTGTTTTGTTATGAACTAAGCTAATAAAGGGTAAAGAGTAAATTCTTGTAATCTGTAAGTTTACAAGCTTTTAACTTGACGTGTCTTGCAGCTTTCATCAAGGCGACAAACAATGACGTAATTACAAAGTATCGTCACCCTTCTATCAGTTACCAGCCCTCTTGACCATGTACACTGCTTTGAACTGTAATTTTTTGATTTAAGGATGTAACTTCCTTAGATTGCTGAAATCGCCCACTAACTGTAGGGCAAGATATTGATGAAGCTTAAGAAGATGCTTGTGTGTCACCCTATACTTTACAGTTTCGTCTCCTGGAGGGCGGGAGGGTGTTGGGGCGGCGGTGAGACGAGAATCCCTCGACTCAGCGTTCAACAAGAAGAGAAGAGAGTAGCAAGGAAGGGGTGCAAAGGGGTGAGGCGAAGGGTTGCAGGAGGCGAAGGCAAGAGAAGGGAAGGAAGTAAAGGCAAGGGGACTGTGCTCGAAGTTCTCACGATCAATACACTGGGTCCAGATGAGGAGGATGTGAGAAGAGGCTGTGTTTCTCATGACATGGAACCCCAAGGAGCTGGCTCTTCTACCACTGAGACCCTGCCAGCGTTCGGCTCTCTCACTCGCTTGACGCTTGCAGCCTTCATACTTTGCTGGCTTGCAGAATTCCCCCCCCCCCCTCCCGCCTTACCCTCAAGCAAGCCTTACCTTACGACATCATACATTCTCCAGACGTGCCGTCCATGTCCGGCTTATCTTCAATCCCTGTTTAACCAGATCTGCGATAATTTTAGGTATAATGCGGCATGGATGGATGGTAGAGAGAGAAGGGATTGCATGACGGAATAAAAGCCATTAATTAATTACCTTGTTTAATTACACTATCATCCGTCGTATTCAGCTGTGCAGTAACTTTCGTATAGATTGATGTGCGCAGACAGGATGACGTGTCTTACCCTGTGCCTTATTATAGACACGTTACGCCAGACACTCGTGTCAGATTTCTTCGAGGAGGGAACGCCAAAGGGGTGGCAACGTAACGAATTTAGAAATTCTTCTTTGGAAGAACAAGTCTCCACTCATGTTAACACGATTTAAAAACAGCCATATAAAAATGAAACGTGATGTTTTGCAGGAATTCTCGATCAATAAAACACGTGGACAGAAACTGAGAGAAAGTTTCCTTTCGGTGAAGCAATATAACCTTAATATTGTACAGCCAAGTCCTCTGTTGTGTGCAGTGAACAACTTCAAAGGATTCGCAGAACATCTGCGATAGTTACACATGAATGAAAAGCAGACAAATGGAAGCGTCTCTTTAAAACACTTATTTCAGTAAAGTTTTAGGGGAAAAGGGTAATATAAAGATAGTTAATAAATATTTCGATTTGCGGAAATATTCCAAGATTTGGGCAGGACCGCAAAAAAAGGAAATTGCTTTTGTGAAAACTTGAGAACAAACTGAACTCGGGAAAGTTTTGTAAGACTTCCGTCCGTCTTCTGTCTAAGGACATACAAATCAACAAACAAGACCTAATGTTATCAGTTGGTTTGCATGCATCTAAATGAATGGAGCAGAGTCTGTCTTGGAAATCTGACAGATCCCTAGCTAGTAAACGAAAACCCCATGCTGTATGGAAATTGCAGGTTCATTGCCGTTTTCGCAAGAACACTCCACTTGTCCGTATCCTGAGCCGGGTCAATCCAGTCCACGCCCTCGCATCCTGTTTCTTTAAGTTTGATTTTCATATCCTCCCATCTACTTCTAGGTCTTCCAACTGGTCGTTTTGACTTCAAGTTTTCGCACCCAAACCCTATATGTATTTCTATTTCCTCCCATACGTGCCACATGCCCAGCCCATCTCATCTTCGTTGTTCGTGTGGGCGTGATTAGTTTGTCTCTCACGTTAGGGAAAACGTACATCTGAGAGTGTTTGAAAATAGTTTGACCGGAAGAAAATGTTCGCTTAATATGGTTGAAGTGAGTTCATTACCCAGTGCGGAACCTCACCAAATATTCGTTATATTAGAATGATTGAATGAAGGAGGCTGAAGTTGGTAGGGCATGTAACACAAATGGGAGAATGATAATAGAAACACACACAAAAATTTGGATGGAGGATTTAAAGGGAAGAGTCTCTTTACCAGTCCTGGTCATAAGTTGGAGGATAATATTGAAATGTATTTTGCAGAAACAGAATGGGGGACTGTGGAATACGTTAAAATGGCTGAAGTGTGGATCAGTGGCGTTCTCAGTAATGAATTAACTTCCATTAAATGTGGACATTTCTTGAACAATTGACCTTCTAAGCATGTGAAATGTACCCTGTTTTATGACAGTAATTTATACTGTAACGTTATGTGACCTTGGCTGTTAATTCAGTTTGTCTACTGAGAACTATTTCCGTACATCATATACAAGTGCTTAACAAATAATAGGAGGCGTCAGCTGCAGATTCTTAAACGTATTTATCTCGGTAAATTAACACAACCACCATTAGCGAGTAAAGGCGATCTATTTGCATGGCATTAAACGACATCATATTATCTTCAGAAGATATATTGAGTCCAGCAGTAGCGGTAGTTGATTTATCTGCGCAATAAATAATAAGTGACGAGTGTATGAGTGTATGACCTATACTGGTGGCAGTGCGGTCTAAAGCGTAGGTCTGATTGGTGGGATCGCGGGTTCGAATCCCGTTGAGGGCATGGTTATTAGTCCCTTGTGTTTGTTGTATATTGTGTAGGCAGTGGCCACTGAGACGAGCTGACCACTCGTTCAGAGGAATCCAACAGGGTGTGTGTGTGTGTGTGTGTGTAATTGTATGTTATCTAGGAACCTCAAAAATGGCTGTTGCGCCACAAAAAAAAATAGTAATTTGAATTACCTATTTGAAGTTTCTGTTCAGGAGTCCGTCTGTATATAATGAGAAAACCCACGAACGTGAGTCAGGCAGACGGTGGGTGGATACAGACTGAATGGCTATCCAGAACAGACGTATACAGTGCAAGGTCTAAGATTACAATAGCGGGTTGCTGAAGATTCAGATCTTCAGAGATGTTATGTCTTGTCCAGCGGTATATAGTTAACCGACGTTGACTGGGCTCGTGACGCCTTCATCTTCGGTGTCAAGTTGTCCACAAATATCCTGCTAAATGTCCGTAGCTATCTATAAATGGACACTTAATGTAATTAACATAGAAAATAGCCTACGGAAAGGACGGTACGGCGTTCAGTTCCCGAAAGTCTGAAGACATTTTTCTCTTCTCTAAAATGGCGAGACAGGCTGTGGAGACCAGGCGCTTCCTAGTCAATGGGTTGCACAGGTAAAGCGGCCGGGACATAAAGTTGACCACTCACGTCTATATAGTACCAAAGTTCAGAATGAGTGGAGCCGTACCTCTACTGCCCCATACGTCTTCACGGCCTAAAGTCCCAAAAGACACGGATATTTAAAGGTCTGGAGCTCTACCGCTGTGACGCAGAAATGTGGAAGGTGGAATTGGTCCTGTGGTTAACGCAACACCAGTCCACGCAGACGTACGGACCTAGACTTAGCCTTGTGTCCATTATTAAGGATGGCACTAGGCGGAGGGAGGTGGTTTCTTTACGCCATGGAGGCTTGACCCTAAAAAACTGTCACCCATGAGCAGAATCCTTATTAAAAAGCTAACAGTCGTCCAGCTGGCCAAGAATCTCCTCGAATTTGTAGGAACCGAAAGTCCTTCTTCATGGTCCATATTTTGAGGCAGATAAACGCAGTCCACAACCTGCTATCGAATTTCTTTAGGCTACTTTTTAATATTATTCTGCTACCTGAACCTAGGCTTCATAGGCATGTCATTCCTACAGACTTTATGACCGAATGTTTGTATAAACTGATCTTATATTCCAAGTGTACTATATGTCATTTCCTACCTATATTTGATCCCTCTAAATATATTTGGCGTTCAGTACAATCACCAAACCCCACATAATGTAGTTTTCTTCACCCTCTTCTTAATTCCTCCGCCTGAGGGCAAATGTTCTTAAAAAATCTACGTGTTTTTCTCCTTTAGTGAGCGAGAGAGAGAGAGAG
>Ga0131853_10017198_pt1 | contig 13174 bp, 37 predicted proteins | sample TergutLab28metaG_FD_92764 | JGI IMG/M metagenome (GOLD analysis project Ga0131853, IMG submission 92764) | Labiotermes labralis P1 segment gut microbial communities from Petit-Saut dam, French Guiana - Lab288 P1 (version 2) (version 2) | ecosystem: Host-associated > Arthropoda: Insects >...
CTAATCTTTCCCTAACCTTTGCAATGACCAGGTAATGATCTGTATCACACTCAGCTCCCCTGAAACTTCGCACATCCAGTACACTAGATTGCCACCTCCTATCTATCAATACGTGGTCAATCTAGTTGTGAGTCTTAACCATCAGGGGATGTCCAGGTGTATTTATGAATATTCCGGTGAGGGAATATCGTGCTCTTAACAAGCAGATTTTTCAATGTGGCAAAGTTTACTATTCTAACCCCATTATCGTTACTAACCTGATGGAGGCTCTCCTGTCCAATTATTGGCTTGAAAATATCCTCTCTACCTACTTTTGCATTAAAATCTCCTAGTAAAATTTTCATATATGATTTTGGGAAGTGATCGAACACCTCCTCTAATTCCTCATAAAAATTATCTTTCAACTCCTCACTTTTTTCCTTACTAGGTGCATGCACATTTACTAAAATGATATGAAGCCAGCGACCTATCAGCACTATATACGACAAACTATCGCTAACAAACTTTATACTCTTCACTGCTGATACTAATCTACGATGCACAAAAAAACCTGTTCCTAGTTGATGATTCTCGTTTCCTTTCCCGTAGAAAAAATTATAAACCCCTGCTCATACTGTGCCCTCTTTGTCCCACCTGACCTCCTGCACCCCCACTACATCTAATTTATATCTCGCTAATTCCCTCGCTGCTGCCTTAAGGGACCATGCCCTATAAAAACTCCTAACGTTCCACGTGCTTAATTTCATTTCCCTGTATATTTTGCGCGATGCTCCCCTAGAAACACTGCCCCCCGGAGAAACGAGCGGGGGAGTAGTTTACCTCCGGATTGCTTTATCTCCAGAGGAAGCATCATGACTGCAAGTATTTCTTAACATTAATGTTTTACAGGGAGGTGTTGTTAGCACCTCCCCCAAAACCCAAGCTGGAGGACCACCCCTTGTCGGCTGTCCACGACTGCTTATTCAACTTATTCGCAGCTACCCTCCATAAAGGAGGCCGTTCCTCTATCCGCAACATGAGGACGCGCAATGCCCTGATGACAGGGACCCCACTACAAGGCAACACTACTACTACTACTACTATTACCAAAACCACCACCAACACCAACACTACTACTACTACTACAACTACTACTGCTACTACTAATACTACCACCACCCAACCACCCACACAACCACTACTACTACTACTAATACCACCACAACCAGCACCACTACCACTATTACTACTACTACTACTAATACTGCTGTTACTAATAATAATACCACCCCCAACACTCCCACAACCAAGACCACTACTACTACTACTACTACCACTAATAATACTACTAATACTACCAACACCCCACCACACCCAACACCGCGACTACTGCTTCTTCTACTACTAAGGCTACTACTATTACTACCACCACACCACCACCACCACCACTATTACTACCACCACCCCACCACTCCCCCCCGCTTCTACTACTACTACTACTACTAATACTATCACCACACCACCACCCTCACCAACACTACTACTACTATTACTATTACCACCACCACCACCACTACTACTACTACAACTACACCTATTACTGTTGCTCTACTACTAATACTACCAACACCCCACCACCCCTACCAACACTACTACTACTACTATTACCACCACCGCCACCACAAACACCACCACCACTACTAATACTAATACTACTACTGCTACTACTATTACTACCCTCACCACCACTATTCCTAAAACTAATACTAATACTACTACTGCTACTACTAATACTACCACCACCACACTAAACTACCACCACCACCAACACTACTAATACTACTATTACCACCACCATAACCACCAGCACCTCCAACACTACTACTACTACAACTACTACTACTACTGCTACTACTAATACTAACACCACCTCACTACACCTACCACAACTATTAATAATAATATTACCACCAACACCACCGCTACTACTCTACTACTACTACTACTATTAATACTACTGCTACTACTAACACTACCATCAACACCACTACTACTACTACTATTACCACCACCAAAACCACCTCAAATACTTCTGCTACTACTACTGTTAATACTAATAACACCACCACCCCACAACCCCCAACCCCTACTATTACTACTATTACTAAAACCAACACCACTTCTACTACTACTTTTATTACTACTGCTACTACAAATACTACCATCACACAAAAACTCACACCACCACTTAGAAACACCCCACCAACCGAATCACCACTACTACTACTATTATTACCACCACCACCACCACCACTAATACTACAACTACTACTACTATCACAACTACTACTACTGCTAATAATAATACAACCACCACCCCACCACACCCAACACCAACACTACTACTACAACTACTATTACCACCACCACTACTACTACTACTACTACTACTACTACTACTACTACTACTACTACTACTGCTACTACTAAAACTAACCACCACCCCACAAACCCAAACAACACACTACTACTACTACTATTACTATTACCACCAACACCACTAGTACTACTACTACTACTAATATTAACACCATCCCAACACCCCCAACATCACCACTACCACTAATACTACTATTACCACCAAAACCACAACCACCACCAGTATTACTACTACTATTACTACTACTGCTAATACTAATACTACCACCACACAACGACACATACCACCGCCAACACCAACACTACTACTACTAACAACACAATTACCACCATCACCACATCCAACAATTCTACTACTACTACTACTACTGCAACTACTAATACTACAACCAACCCACCAAACCACCACCTCTACTACTACTACTATTACTACCACCTCCACCAACACTACTACTACTACTACTAATACTAGTACAAACCCCACCATCCCAACCACCAGCACCACTAATACTAATACTATTACCACCACCACACCCACCTCTACTACTACTACTACTACTACTGCTACTTCTAATACTACCACCACCCCATTAACCCCACCAACACCACGTCTAATAATACGACTATTACGAACACCAACACCAACCCAACCAACACCACTACTACTACTACTATTATCAGCACCACCACCACCACCAATACTACTACTATTACTACTACTACTACTACTACAGCTACTACTAATACAACCCCCACTCAACGACCCCACCACCACTACTACTACTAATATTAAAACCACAACCACCACCACAATATTACTACTACTGCTACTACTAATACTACCACCACCCCACCACCTCATCACCACTACTACTACTGCTACTATTACCACCACCAAAACAATTACTACTACTACTACTACTACTAGTACTAATGCTACAACTAATACTACCACAACACCACCATCCCCAAAACCAGCAATACTATTACTACTACTACTATTACAACCAAAACCACCACCACCAATACTACTACTACTATTACTACTATTAATAATGCTACTAATAATACTACCACAAACCCAACAACTCCACCACCTCTATTACAACTTCTATTACCACCAACACCACAACCACAACAACTAATACTACTACTACTACTACTCTTACTACTAATACTACCACCACCCTACCACTCACACAACCACCACTACTACTATTACTACTATTACCACCACCACCACCAATACCACCACTACTACTACTATTACTACTAATGCTACTACTCATACTAACACCACCCCACAACCCCTACCGACACCACTGCACTACTAATACTATTACAACCACCACCCACACCACCACCACCACCACCATTACTACTTCCACTACTACTACTACCGCTACTAATAATACTACCACCACACCACCTCCCCAACCGCCAGTACTACTTCTAATATTAACGCCACGTCCAACACTACTATTACTACTATTACTACTGCTACTACTAATTCTACCACGACCCCACCACTCCCACCACCACTACAACTACTACTATTATCACCACCAAAACCACAAACTCCTCTACAACTACTAATACTACTACTACCACTACTACTACTGCTACTATTATTACTACCACCACCCCACCACAACCACAACCACCACCACTAATAGTAATACTATTACCACCACCACCACCACCACAACCACTACCACTACTACAACTAATACTTCTACTTCTATTACTGCTACTACTAATACTACCACCACCACACCAACCCTACCACCTCTACTAGTACTACTATTAACACTAGCAAAAACACTACCACTACTACTACTACTACTAGCACGAATGCTACTACTAATACTACCACCACACCACCACCCCCACCACCACCTCTATTTATTACTAATATTACCACCACCATCACCATCACTACTACCACTAATACTATTTCTACTACTACTAATACTTCCACCACTCCCCACCAACGTCACTACAATTATTTCTATTAACAACACCACCACCACCTCCACCACCATCACCACCAATACTACTAATACTACTACAACTACTGCTACTACTAATACTACCAGAAACCAACCACGTCTAACACTACTACTACTACTACTATTACAACCAACACCACCATCACTATTACTACTACTAATACTACTACCAATGCTACTATTAATACTACCACCAAACCACCAACCCACCACCACCAATACTACTACTACTACTACTTCTACTACTAATACTAATACTAATACTACCAACTCCCCACCACACACACCTCCAACACTACTAATACTAGTACTACTACTATTACCACCACCACCACCACCATTACAACTACTACTATTACTAATGCTACAACTAACACTAACAACACACCACCAACACCACCACCAGTATTACTACTTCCGTTACCAACACACCACCACTACTACTATTACTACTACTACTACTACTACCACTGCTACTAGAGCTACTAATAATACTACCACCACCCAACCACCCCCACCACCACCACTACTACTTCTACTACTATTACCACCACTACCACCACCACCATCACCACCACTACTACTAATGCTACTGCTAATCCTAATACTACCCCCACTCCATCAACTCGATCACAACTACTACTACTAATATTATCACCTCCAACACCACTACTACTTCAGTTACTACTACTAATACTAATGCTACTACTAATACTACCAAAAACCCACCAACCCCACCAACACCACTACTATTACTACTACTCTTACCACCACCAAAACCACCACAACCACCACCACCACCACCACCACTACTACTAATATTACTACTACTACTACTACTACTACTACTGCTACTACTAATACTACCACTACACAAACCCCCCAACGCCACTACTACTACTATTTCCACCACCATATTCACTACTACTACTACTACTATTGCTACTAATAATACTACCACAACCCACCATCCCCACAACCACTAATACTATTACTATTACCATCACTACCACCACCACGACCACCACCACTACTACTACTACTACTACTATTGCTACTACAAATACTAAACCCACAACTACTACTAATACTACTAATATCACCACCACCAATACTACTACTACTACTACAAAAAATATTACTACTTTTTCTACTATTGCTACTACTAATACTATGACCACCATACCAACCCCACCACCCCTACCACCACTATTATTATTTCTATTACCACCACCATCACACTACCACCACTACTTCTACTGCTATTACTACTATTGCTACAACTATTTCTATAACCACCCCACCACCATCACCAACATCACTACTACTACTACTATTACCACCAACACGACCACCATCAACAATACTATTACTACTACTAATACTATTGCTAATATTAATACTACCAACAACCCACCACCCCTAACCCCACTACTAATACTACTATTACCACCACCACCACCACCACCAACACCACCATCCACTAGTACTTCTATTACTACTACTGCTATTAATAATATTACCACCACCCACCCACCACCACAACCACCACTACCACTAATACTACTACTAATACTACTACTGCTACTACTAATACTATCACCACCCAAAAATCCCACCAACGCCACTATTATAAATATTACCACCACAACCATCACCAATGCTACTACTACTACTACTACTACTACTACAGCTACTACTAGTACTAATACTACCGCCACCCCACCACCAAAACCACCTCTACTACTTCTAATACAACTACCACTACCCCACCACCACGAACACCATTATGACTAATAATATTAATACCACCATTACTACTACTATTACTATTACCAACGCCACCACAACCACCAATAATACTACTAATACTATTACTTCTACTACTAATAATATCACCACCACAACACCCCCACCACAAATACTACTACTATCTTTACCACCTCCAACATCACTACTAATAATACTACTACTACTACTGCTACTACAAATACTACCACCACCCAACCACCACTACCACCACCAACACTACTACTACTACTACTACCTTTACCACCACCATCACCACCACCGCCACCACCACCAATACTACTACTATTACTACTACTGCTACAATTAATACTAACCACGCCAAAATTATTACTACTAATATTACAACCACCACCACTACTACCACTACTGCTACTACTGCTACTACTAACACTACCATCACACAACGCCGCCACACCCACTACTACTACTACAATTAAAACAACCACCAACACCACCAACCCCACCACAACTACTATTACTACTACTACAACTACTACTACTACTACTGCTACTACTAATGTTACCACCACCCCAACACCCCTACCACGACCACTACTACTACTAATGTTACAATCACCATCAACCCCACTATTACTACTACTATTACAACCACCATCATCACAAATATTACTACAAATACTATTATTTCTACTATTACTGCTACTACTAATACTACCACCACCCCAGCAACCCCAACTCCTCCACTAGTACTACTAATACTATTACCACCACCACCACCACCACCACTACTACGACTACTACTACTACTAATACTACCACTACCGCACAAACTCCACCACCACTACTACTACTACAATTACCAACACCAATACCACCACCACAACCACCACCACCACTACTACTACTACTACTGCTACTTCTAATACTACTAACACCCCACCCCCCTTCCACCAATTCTACTAATACTATTACCATCACCAATAACACTAATCCTTCTACTACTTCTATTAAACTACTACAACTACTGTTACTACTAATAATACCACCACCCGCCACCCCACAACCACCAATACTAATACTACTACTATTACCACCAGAACCATCACCAAAACTACTACCAGTACTACTACTACTGCTAGTACTAATACTATCACCACACCACCACCCCCAACACCACTACTACTACTAATACTACTACTACTACTACTGCTACTACCAATACTAACAGCAACAGTATTACTACTACTACTATTACCACCACCATCAACACTACTATTACTACTACTACTACTTCTGCTACCACTAATTAAACCACCAACCCAAAAACACCACCTCCACCACCACCACAACCACCAACAACACCACTACTACTACTACTACCACTAGTGCTACTACTATTACTACCACCAACACACCAAACCCACCATCACTGCTACTACTACTAATACGATGACAACAAACACCACTAATACTAATAATGCTACTACTAATACTGCCACCACCCTACCGATCCCACCAACACTAATACTACTCCTACCAGCACCACAACTACTACTACTACTACTACTATTACTACTACTACTACTGATGCTACTATTACTACCACAAACTCACCACCCCCACCAACTATACTACTACTACAATTAGCACCACCACCAACATCACTACTACTACTATTACTACTACTGCTACTACTAAAATTTTCAACAACACAGCACCCCGACAACCACTAATACTACTACTATTTTCACCACCACCACCACTACTACTACTACTAGTACCATTATTACCACTAGTAGTACTGCCACTACTAATACTAACACCACCCCACAACCCCATCACCCCCACCAAAATCACCACCCCTATTACTACTACTATTACCACCACCATCAGCAGGATTACTATTACTACTACTACTACAAATGCAACTACTTACACTACCACCTTACCAACATCCCAATCACGACACCCAAATCCACTACAACTACTACTATTACCACCACCACCACTACCACCACTACTACTACTACTACTCCTACCACTACTACTGCTACTACTATTACTACCACAACCCCACCACCCCACCACCATCACTACTAATACTACTACTATTACCACCATCACCACCAACACTACTACTATTATTACTACTACTATTACTACTACTACTGCTATTACTAATACTACCACCACCCCACAAACCCCAATTCCACTACTACTACTAAACTATTACCACTACCACCACCAACACAACCACCTCCAATAGTACTACTACTAGTACCAACATCACCACCACTACTACTAAGACTACCACTACTACTACTACTACGACTACTACTATCAGTAGCTCTACTACTAATACAACAACCTCTACTACCATTACCACTACTGCTACTATTACTACTACTACCACTACTACAACTACTAATACTACCACTACTACTACAACTATTACTACTACTACTACCACTACCACTAATACTACTACTACTACTAATGTTACTACTAATACTACCACAACCCCACCATGCCCAACAACACTACTACTACAACTAATATAAAACCACCACCAACACAACTAATACTACTACTACTACTACAACTACTGCTACAACCACCCCAACGCGCCCACCACCACCACTACTACATTTACTACTATTTCGACCATCACCACCACCACCACCAATACTACTAGTACTACTACTACTGCTACTACTAATTCAACCATCAAACCACCGCCCCCAACACCATTACTACTACTTCAATTAAAACCACCACCACCACACCACTACTATTACTACTACTACTATTACCACCAACACCACCACCACTACTACTACTACTACTACTACTAATACTACCATCACCCTACAACCCTCCCCCAACTACTACTACTACTATTACCAATACCACCACCAACACCACCACTATTACTACTATTAATATTACTGCAACTAATTGTACTACCACACCCCACCTCACACACCACCATTAATACTACTACTAATACCACCACCAGCAGCAGTACTACTACTATACTATTACTACTACTACTACTAATTCTAAAACTAATATTGCTACTACTAATATTACCACCAACCCACCACCCCCACCACCACTACTACTACAATTACTACTATGAACAACAACACCACCACTACAAATATTACTACTACTACTGCTACTACTAATACAACAACCACACCAACAACCCACCACTACTACTACCACTACTATTACTACTACTACTACTACCACTACTACTACTACTACTACAACTACTAATAAAAATACTACCACTACTGCCAATAACACTATTTCCACTACTAATACTACCACTACCAATTTTACCACTACTACTACCACTACCACTACTACTACTACTACTACTACTACCATTACTATTACTAGTATTACTAATACTACAAACACTACTACTACTACTACAATTACTACTTCCACTACTATTATTACCACCATTACTACAACAACTATTACTATTACCACTACTACTACTACCATTACAACTACTACTACTACCACTACCACTACTAACACTACTATTACCACTACCACTACTACTACTACCACTACCACTACCACTATTACCACTTCTACCACTACCACTACTACCACTACCACTACTACTACTACTACTACAACCACCACTACTACTACTACTACTTCTAAAACTACCACTACTAATACTACCACTACTACTACAACCACAACTAATACTAACACTACTACTACCCACTACCACTACTACCACTACCACTGTTTCTACTACCACAACCACTACTACCACTATCACAACCACCTCTACCACTACTACCACTACCACTACTACCAATACTACTACCACTACTACTACTACTACCACTACTACTACTACTACCACTACTATTACTACGTCTACTAGTACTACCAATACTAATACTACTACTACTAATACCACTACTACTAATACTAGTACCACTACTACTACTAATAATACTACTACTACTATGTCTACTACTACCACAACTACTACTACTACCATATTACCACTACCAATAATACAACTACTACTACTACTAATACTACTGCTACCACTACTACCACTACTACTACAACTTGCACTACTACCACTACTAATAATACCACTAACACTAATAGCAATACTACTACTACCACTACTACTACTACTACTACCACTACTACTACTACCACTACTTCTAGTACTACCACTACTACTACTACCACTACTACTACTAACCACTAGCATTATTACCACTACCAAAACTACCACTACCACTATCATTTCAACCACTAATACTACTACCACTACCACCTCTATCACTATTACCACTACTACTACTACCACTACCACGACTACTACTACCAATATTACTACCACTACTACTATTGCCACTACTAATACTACTACTATTATCACTATCACTACTACTACTATTATTACTACTAATACTATTACTACCAATAATAATACTACTACTACCACTACTACTAATACTATTAACACTACTACTACTAAGTCTACTACTACCACCACTACTACTACTATCACTACTATTACCACTACTATTACTTCTACTACTACTACTACTATTACTATTACTATACTACTACCAATACTACTAATACCAATAATACTACTACTACTCCAACTACCACCACTACTACTACTACTATTACTACTACCACTACTACTATTACCACCACTACTACTACCACCACTACTACTACCACTTCCACTATTTCTACTACCAATACAACTATTACCACTACTACAACTACTACTAATACTACCACTACTACTACTTCTATAACTACTTCTAACACTACTACTACTACTACAAATACAAATTCTACAACTACCACTACCACTACTACTAGTACTACTACTACCACTACTACTACTACTATTATTAATACTACTAACACTACTACCACTACTACTACTACTACTACTACCATTACCAATAAAACTAATACTACTACCACTACTACTACTACTAATAATACTACTATGTATACAACCAATACCACTACTGCTAGTGCTACCACTACCACTACTACTAATACTACAATCATTACTACCATTACCACTATTACTACTACTACCACTTCTACTACTACTACTACTACAACTACTACTACTACAACTACCACAAATACTACTACTACCACTACTACTACTACTGCTACCACTACTACAACTACTACTACTACCACTATATCTACTTCCACTACTACTACTACCACTAATACTAATACCACTACTAATACTACCAGTACCACTTATACTAATATCAATACTACTACCGCTACTACAACAACCACTACTACAACTAACACTACCACAACTACTACCACTACCACTACTACTACAACTACTACTACCATTACTACTACTATTAATACCACTACTACTACTACAACTACTACCACTACTAATACTACTACTATAATTACTACTACCACTACTATTTCTACTACTACTGCTACTACTTCCACTACTACTACTACTATTACCACTACTACTATAACTACTACTAACACTACTAATTCTACTACTATTACTACTACTACTATTACCACTATAACTACTACTATTAATACTTCTACCACTACCACTACTACTACTAGTACTAATACTACTACTACTACTACTACTATTGCTACTACAACAACCAACATTACTACTACTACAATTACCATTATTACTACTACCCTACCACTAATACTACTACTACTACCATTACCATTACTACTACCACTACCACTAACAATACTACTACTACCACCAATACCACTACCACTAATAATATTACCACTACTAATACCACTACTACTACTAACACTACTACTACTACCACTACTATTACTACCACTACAACTACTACCACTACCACTATTAAAAATACTACCACTACCACTAATACTACTACCACTACTACTAATATCACTACCACTACCACCACTACCTCTACTACCACTGCTACTACTTCTACTATTACAACTACTAATACAAATACTACCACTACTGCCAATACCACTATTACCACTACTAATACTACCACTACCAATTTTACCACTACTACTACCACTACCACTACTACTATTACTACTACCACTACTACTACTAATACTACTACTAATACTACTACTACTAATACTACAACTGCTACTTCCACTACTATTATTACCACAACTACTAGAAATACTATGTCTACTACCAATACTACTACTACTACCACTACTAATACTACTACTACCACTAATATTACTACTACAAATACTACCACTACTACTACTTCTACTACTACTAATACGAGTTGTACCACTACTACTACTAATACTACCACTACTACTAAAGTTACTAATACCACTATTATTATTATTACTACTTCTACTACTACCACTACTACAACTACCACTACTAATATTACTACTACTACCACTACCAATACTATAACTGCTACTACTACAAATACCACTACTACCACTACCACTACTACCACTATTACTACCACTAGCACTACTACCACTACTACTACTACCACTACTACTACTACTACTACTACTACTATTATTACTACAACTACCGCTACTACTACTGCTACTACTACTACTATTACTACTACTATCACTTCTACTACTACTACAACTACTACTACTACTACCACCCTACTACTACTTCCACTACTACCACTAATACTACTACTATTACTACTACTACCCTACTACTACTACCAATACTACTACTAATACTACTACTACTACCACTTCCACTACTACCATTACTACTACTACTACTACTAATACTACTACTAATACTACTGCTACCAATACTCCACTACCACTACTACTAGCACTATCACTACTACCACTACTACTACTACTACTACAACTATCAGTACTACTACTACTACTACTACTACTACTACTACTACTACTACTACTAC
>Ga0131853_10017199_pt1 | contig 13172 bp, 13 predicted proteins | sample TergutLab28metaG_FD_92764 | JGI IMG/M metagenome (GOLD analysis project Ga0131853, IMG submission 92764) | Labiotermes labralis P1 segment gut microbial communities from Petit-Saut dam, French Guiana - Lab288 P1 (version 2) (version 2) | ecosystem: Host-associated > Arthropoda: Insects >...
ATGGCGGGTGGCACGCCCGGGCACACCGGGGGCGGCGGGTCGCGCTCACACGGTGCGGGCTGTCTTGGGCACCGAGAAGTGGACGTGCATTGGTGAGTCGCTCGGCATGATGGATGTGGTGCGGACTCGCGACGAACGGCGATTAATCGGGCATCTTGGCCCGGAAATCTTGGCACCCGATTTCGCCCAGGTTGGCGTTTTTGAGGCGGAGCAGAGACTTGCCCGGTTGTCAGATCAGCCGCTAAGTAGGGCGTTGCTGGATCAGCGGGTGGTCGCCGGGATCGGTACCATCTGGATGGCCGAATCTCTATACCAGCTACGCCTGTGGCCGTGGACTCTCGTAGCGGACACGGATAAGGCGATGCGGCTGACTCTGCTGAACATCGCCGCCTCACGCATCGCAAACAGCGTAGAGCTGGCAACCAGCCACGGATTCAGCGCGGTTCCCTGCTACGTATACGGCCAGCTGGGTAAGCCCTGCACCCGCTGCGGCACGCGCATCAAAATAGCCGGCCAATCCGGCCCAACCACAAAGCCCGACCAGGGCACAGGCGAACGCATAGTCCACTGGTGCCCCACCTGCCAACCAAACCCCACCTCCCCTCCCGGTGGTTGAGCCGGTTGCTGCGGGTGGTTGAGTAGGAGCGAGGAACGAGCGTCGAAACCCTTGGGTTGAGCCTGTCGAAACCACCCCATGCGTCATTCTGCGTGGAGCGACGCAGGAGCGTAATCGCAGAACCTAGAGTTAACGGTAAGCATCTGGTCTAGGTCCTGCGACTCGCTAGCGCTCGCGCAGGATGACGGAGAGAGGGGTGCTACCGCTCGCGCAGGATGACGGAAATATCGAAACTCTTGGGTTGAGCCGCCCTCCGGCGATTGAGCCGGTTGCTGCGGGTGGTTGAGTAGGAGCGAGGAACGAGCGACGTGTCGAAACCCTTGGGTTGAGCTTGTCGAAATCACTGGAGAGACGGATGAACCTAATCACAAATTCCCAGCTCAAAATGCGGCACACTTCATAAAAAGGCCCGCGCACCCCTTGCGTATCGGACGCTTGTCTATTAGACTAGAAGCATCAGCTGGGAAGCCTCGATGATAGTCAGTTCAGGGTATTCCGCATTTACGCAAGGAGGTGTGTGATGAGCATTCAGGCTGACAGCCAGAGCAGCTTGTCGCGCACTTCTGCTCAACGTCTTACCGAGGCTGTTGCATTGCTGCGACAGGGCGTGGAACTTTTAACAGATTTGGCTAGCGATGATGCTACAACCGGCTGTCTGCGGGATGTCGATTTTGACACCCTGGCCGCCGCCGAAAAAGAGATTCGCCGCCTGGAATCACGGGAGGCTACAGCGCGATTGTGCATGTTGCCCGTATTGGATGCCTCTGGAATGTGGGCACTGCGTGGAGCGAGGTCTTTCCCTGCCTGGCTGCAACGCCATGACGACGTATACCCAAGCCTTGCCAAGCGAGAACACCGCCAGGCCCGAGCGCTGCGCGATGATCTACCTGCCACCCGAACGGCGGCTCTTTCCGGCACCGTCGGCGGCGAACATGTCACCGCGCTGGTCGGCATTTGCACCAGCGGGCCGCGCCTGGCTGCGCTAGCAAGCCCGATGCCTAATATTCCTGCCCTCCTCGATGCCGCAGGAAACAAGGTGGCCGCACCGCCTACCGGTGAGGAATACCTTCTTGAAGAAGCCGCCCACTTCCGGCTAGGGCACTTCACCCGCCTGACCAAGCACTTCGCACACCGCGCCGACCCAGCAGCCGATGAGCGCGGGTTCCGGGACGCCAAGGCTCGGGAGTTCTTCGACATCGGGTTTACCCTCGGCGGAGCCAACGTAACCGGATTTCTCACCGAAGAACACGCCACCACATTGCAGACAGCGCTCAAATACCTCGTGGGAACACCCGGCAACGATGATGACCGCACTCCCTCTCAGCGTCGAGCGCAGGCTCTCGCCGACCTGGCACGATTCGTGCTAGACAACGGGCACGTCGGCACCGGCGCGGCAGTGCGACCCCACCTGATGGTCACTGTCTCCTGGGAAGAACTCAAAGCCCAGATCGCCAGCGCCGAAATCGACCCCGTCACCGAGCCAGAACTTCACGGTCAGGCCGAACGGCTCCTAGCCCTAGAGAAGACGCCAGCGATGCTGATCGATTCCACCGGCCCGCTGCCCGATTCCCTGCTCCGCCGCCTAGCCTGTGACAGCGAAATCACCCGCATCGTATTCGGCCCGGATTCGCAAATTCTCAACATCGGCCGCCAAGAACGAACCTTCAGAAAACAGATACGCAAAGCAGTAATAGCCAGAGACCGACACTGCACGTATCCGGGCTGTTGGGAACCACCATCCAGATGCGAAGTTCATCATGCAGTAAGACATTGGGCCGCCCATGATGGAGATACTTCCGCCGATAATGCCGCCCTGCTCTGTTGGCACCATCATGACCACGTAGACGGCACCGGCATAGAAATGCACTGGAAAACCGGCAAATGGCATTTCACCAACCGCCACGGCCAAACAGTCACCTAACTTCGGGGTGTCGCTAGAGAGCAGCGAAGGCGGGGTGGGTTAGCAAGTCGGCGGGAATGGTGTCGGGAATGCTCATCAGTTCGGCGACGGCAATGCGGTCGCTAACCTCGCGCAGCACGGAAGAGAGCGGCACATCGAGAGCGCTACAGATCGAGCCGAGCAGCTCGGAGGACGCCTCCTTGACGCCACGCTCCACTTCGGAAAGGTAGCCGAGCGAGACCCGCGCCTGCGAGGAAACCTCGCGAAGCGTACGCCCCTGTCGCTGGCGCACGTCGCGCAGCACGTCACCAATGTGTTCCCGTAAGGCAATCACGGCACTCCCCCTCCATAAGTCATCGAACCAAACGACCATTCTAAGTTATCGCGCCCTATACGTCGCGGTAAAACTCGCCTGACGCTGTGGGACTCAAGCGTCCTTGGCTCCATACGCTAAATCTCGCCGCTCCTTGCGCCAGATGCGGGCGCCGGCAATGGCGTAGTCGAGGCCGGTCACCCAGGTCACAACGATGGCGATGCCCATCACCGTCCAAGCCAGCACCCGCCACCAGTCAGGCAGGTAGGCAAGCGGCAGCACAAATGCGCCAATCGCCAGCGATTGAATGAAGGTCTTGGCCTTACCGCCGCGAGAGGCTGGCAGCACCACATATCTGAGCAGGAACATGCGCATGGCGGTGATACCCAGCTCGCGAACCAGCACCACCGTCGGCACCCACCAGCCGTGCGGGCCAAACTCACCTAGTGGCGCCCACAGCAGAATCAGGGCGGCGCCGATAAGAGTTTTGTCCGCGATGGGGTCAAGAATCTTGCCCAGATCAGTGACCAGGCCACGGCTGCGAGCGAGGTCCCCATCGATGCGGTCAGAAATGGCCGCCACCCCGAAGATCACGGTGGCCACAATGCGCCAGGTGAGAGTGTGTCCGCCCTGGGCTAACAGCGCCCACGCGAAGAAGGGCACCACAAGGATGCGGGACATCGTCACTACATTCGCGACGTTCCACATGGCGGGAGTTGCTTCGGACACCCGGTAAGCCTAATCGATTCACCCAGCGACATCTCCGCCACCATCACGTCTATCGCCCTACTGTGCTGACATGAGGATGCATCGATCTGTCGCTTATGCCTTCGCAACACTCGTGTTGGCGCTTGCTGCCACGTCATCTTGCGCGAGCGAAACTCAGCCGTTGGGTGACTATTCGTGGGTCTCGCGCTCGACTTCGTCGCCGCAAAATGACCAGGAGATGGGGTCGCCGGGCGAAGTACGCAAGCCAGCCGAGGATGACCAGCCTGAGCGGCCTGCCGTTTTTACCATTTTGGGCGGCGGCGATCTGCTGCTGCATAGATCGGTCAATAATGCGGCGGCAACCGCCGATGGTTACAACTACTCGCCACTACTCACCGGGCTAGATGCCTGGGTGCAAGGTGCCGACCTGGCCTTATGCCACCTGGAGGTGCCCTTGGCGCCCGAAGGTGTTGCCCCGTCCGGGTATCCGCTGTTTGGCGCTCCCGCGCAGATTATCCCGGCCCTGGCGGAGCAGGGGTGGAACGGCTGCTCTACCGCATCGAACCACTCGATAGACCGCGGTCTTTCCGGGCTAACTGCCACCCTTGATGCCCTCGACGCGGCGGGCCTCGGTCATGTGGGCACGGCTCGCACCCAAGTTGAGGCGGAGGCGCCGCAGCTTTACGAGCTGGAGCGGGAGGGTCGCACCATCACGGTGGCGCATCTGTCCATCACCTACGGTCTAAATGGCCTGGTGTTGCCCGCCGACACTCAGTGGGCGGTAAATCTGATCGACGTGACTGCCACCATTGCGCGCGCTACCGCCGCCCGCGAAGCGGGGGCCGACCTGGTGGTGGTGAGCCTGCACGATGGCATCGAATATCGTGCCGAACCGTCCTCACCGCAGATCGCCACGGCGCAGGCGTTGGCCGATGCTGGCGTGGTGGACCTGATCTTCGGTCATCACGCCCATGTGCCGCAGCGCATCGAGCTGCTGCCGGGCGGCCCAGGCGACAAGGGCATGTGGGTGGCCTACGGGATGGGGAACCTGATCTCCAGTCAGGGCGCCCACTGTTGTGCGCCGGAAACCTCAAATGGACTGTTGATTACGGCGACGGTGGTTGCCGAGCCGGGTGGCCCGGCCCGCGTGACCGGCCTGGAGTGGACCGGCATCACGGTGGACCGGACGGCGGGCTATCTCGTCCGGGTGATCGGCGAGGCCATCGCCAACCCGGCGGGCGGCACGCTCTCCCCCGCCGAGCTGGCGAATCGCGACGCTCGCGTCCGCGCCGTCCTGGGCGAGGCCAAAGAACGCACCACCCCACCAACGCCTACCGGCCCGACGCCGAAGAGCTTGACGCGTCTGCAATGATGGGGGTATGTCAAAGACGATTGTGATTACCGGAGCTTCCGATGGCATTGGCGCCGCGCTGGCCAAGCGCCTGAAGGACAAGGGCAACAATGTGGCGATAGTTGGGCGGAGCAAGGTCAAGACCGCAGCCGTCGCCGCCGAGCTGGCGGTGCCCTCCTATCTGGCAGATTTCGCCAAGCTTTCCGATGTGCGGGCGTTGGCCGCCGACCTGGAGCGTGACTATCCCCGCATTGACGTGCTTATCAACAACGCCGGCACCTGGTTCGATGAGTACGCGCTCACCGAAGACGGTTTTGAGCGCACGATGCAAGTCAATCACCTGGCCCCGGCGCTGCTGACCGAGCTGCTGCTGCCCACGCTAACCCGCGCCGAGGGCGAGCCGCCATCGATAGCGCAGTGGACCACCTCTATGTCCTCGCGCTGGGTGGGCAAGTTGGATGCGGCTCGAATCGGAGTTGATGACGAGATCGCCCGCGCGCGCTACAAGAACATGCGGGTGTATGGCACCGCCAAGTTGGCCTGTTCCGTTTACGTTGCCGAGTTCGAGCGCCGTCACACCCAAGATGGCATCGCGGCCGTCTCGGTTCACCCAGGCATGGTCGCCACCTCTTTCGGCACGAATAGCGATAGCAGCCGAAAAGGCGGCAGCCTGTTCCAGAAATTCATGACGAAGTACATCCTGACCACGCCCGATGGGTCGGCCGCCCGGCTGCAACACTTCGCGGAAGGCATCCCCGGCACCGATTGGATTCCCGGCGACTACTACCAGGGCAAGCGACACTACAAGCACGCCCAGGTGGCTGACCTCGCCCTTGGCGTGGCCGTCTGGAACAGAACACGCGAGCTGCTGCAACTGGCTAACTAGCTGACTAGCGGCCACTAGAATTGTTTTTCATGGCCCGAGACAAGACGCCCAAGGAAAAGAAGCAACGCTGGTACCACCAGGTGTGGCAGGCGTACCGGATGACGGCGCAGACCGACCCGGCAACTACCTGGGTGCTGTTGGCGGTGTTCTTCTCCGTCATCGGCATCGGCGTAATACTCGGCCTGACGGTGTTCAACCTGGTGACGGCGATCATCATGTTCATTCCGCTGGCCGTGCTGGCGACGATGTTCATGCTGACCAGACGGGCCGAACGCGCCGCCTACAAGCGCATTGAGGGGCAAGCGGGTGCGGCCCGTTCGGCGCTGGGCACCGTGCGTGGTGGCTGGACGTTCGAGGACGAGCCGGTGGCGATAAACAAGTCACAAGACCTCGTGTTCCGTGGCGCTGGACGCCCCGGCGTGATTCTGGTTTCCGAGGGGCCAGCGCATCGCGTCACGCGAATGTTGGAGGATGAGCGCAAGAAGGCCGCCCGTGTCCTGCCGAATGTGCCGATCACCCTGATCCAAGTGGGCAGCGATGAGGGCCAGGTGCCGCTGCCAAAACTTGCCCGCACGGTTCGCAAACTAAAGGCACAGCTGACCCGCGCCGAAGTGGCAGAGGTCACCAAGCGGTTGCGGGCGCTCGGCGGTATGAAACTGGGGATTCCAAAGGGCATCGATCCCACCAAGGCCCGGCCCGACCGCAAGGGCTTAAAGGGGCGCTGATCCTAAAACGGGGGCGTCCACGGTTTCTAGGGCGCACCGCAATTTCCCGCCCGAATCTGCCGTAGAAGGAGACCTAGTGTTTAACAACGCCCATGACGCCATCGCCTTCGTCCGCGACCAGGGCGTGGAGTTCATCGACTGCCGTTTTGTCGATCTGCCTGGGGTGTGGCAGCACTTCAACATTCCGGCGACGCAGTTTGGCGAGGCGTCATTCACCGAGGGCTTAATGTTCGATGGCTCCTCGATCCGCGGCTTTCAGGCCATCCACGAATCCGACATGAAGCTGGTGCCGGATGTTGGCACGGCGTTCGTGGACCCATTTCGGGCGCGCAAGACGCTGGTGATGAACTTCTCCATTGTCGATCCATTCACCGATAGCCCCTATGGGCGCGATCCGCGGCAGGTGGCGACCAAGGCCCAGGCGTACCTGGCCTCTACCGGTTTTGCCGACACCGCCTTCTTCGGCGCAGAGGCGGAGTTTTACCTGTTTGACGATATCCGCTACGAGGTCAGCCCGCAGGGTTCGTTCTACGCGATTGACTCCGTAGAGGCAGCCTGGAACACGGGCCGGGCCGAGGCGGGCGGCAATCTCGGCTACAAGACGCGGTTCAAGGGCGGGTACTTTCCGGTGTCGCCCTCGGATAAGCACGCCGATCTGCGCGATGAGATGTGTGCGACGCTTAGCGCCGTCGGCCTTGATGTGGAGCGGGCGCACCATGAGGTAGGCACGGCCGGGCAGCAGGAGGTCAACTACCGATTTAACACGCTGCTGCACGCGGCCGATGATCTGATGAAGTTCAAGTATGTGGTGCGCAACGTGGCGGCCGCGGCGGGCAAGACGGTGACGTTCATGCCCAAGCCGCTGTTCGGCGATGCCGGCTCGGGGATGCACACACATCAGTCGCTGTGGCTGAGCGGGCAGCCGCTGTTCTATGACGAGCGTGGTTACGGGGGCCTGAGCGATCTGGCACGGTGGTACATCGGCGGGCTGCTGCGGCACGCTCCGTCGCTGCTGGCGTTCACCAACCCGTCGGTGAACTCCTACCGCCGCCTGGTGCCGGGCTTTGAGGCGCCGGTAAACCTGGTGTACTCGGCGCGGAACCGTTCGGCGTGCATCCGCATCCCGGTAACGGGGGCTTTGGCTTCGGCCAAGCGGGTGGAGTTCCGGGTGCCGGATCCCTCGGCTAACCCGTACCTGTGCTTCGCGGCGCAGCTGATGGCGGGGCTGGATGGGATTCGTAACCGCTACGAGCCGGCCGCGCCCATCGACAAGGATCTCTACGAGCTGCCGCCGGAGGAGCATGCGCAGATCGCGCAGGTGCCTGGCTCTCTAGCCGAGGCGCTCAACAATCTGGAGGCATCGCACGACTACCTGACCGCTGGCGACGTGTTCACCGAAGACCTGATCGCCACCTGGATCGACTACAAGCGCCGCAATGAGGTGCTGCCGGTAGCGATGCAACCCACCCCCAAAGAATTCGAGCTGTACTACGACCTGTAGGGGTGGCGTCCGCTGCGTTATAGGTGCGGGTCGATCTGGCAGCCGGTCAGGATGGCTTCATCCTCGCCGACGATGCCCCAGCCGGGCAGGTAGGGCGGGAAGGTTGGCAGTGGCTGGTTACGAACCAGGTCCAGCATTTCGGCATCGGAGACCTCCTCGGGCACCGCCGCCCAATACTCGTTCAGCAGGGCGATACCGGTGATCTCGTCCCATAGCGCAGCGGTGAAATCCTCCGGCGCCTGGCCATGTCGCACCAGGCAGGCCGATACGCGCGCCGACTCGCCAACCTTGCCCGGATCGGTCAGCATCATGTTCCATAGGAAACCGAGGCTGTACTCATCTGGTCCCCACCACCGCGTGGTGCACTCCATTCGCTCCGGCGTGAGCCACCAGGGGTCGGCCTCCGCGCCCGGCACGTAGGGGCTACGCACCATCAGGCGACCTGTGTAGTCTTCCTCGGGCCACGCCGGGAAGCCCGCCTCGGTCAGACACTCGGCTAGGCGATAGTTGGCCTCGCGCATCTCTGCCACCGTGATTTGGCCGTCGGCGAGGATAGCGCGCAAGAAGTCGTTAGGGGCCGCCTCATAGGCGGATCGCAGAATCTCCGCCCAGGCGCTCTGGTCGAAATCCTCGGCGTATTGCGAACCCCCGCCGACATCTCCCTGCTGATCGTCGCCGCAGCCAACCATACCAATCGCGGCGAGTACGGCCATCATGAGAACTGCCGTCATCCTTAGTGTCCCAGAAAATCGCATCCGCCCATCTTAAAGGGGAGCAGTGCTGGAGGGCGCCGTCAAGCATCCAACAGGGGAGCCGTTATATGTTCAATAGCAATGCCGCCAAGTGTTCAGCAGTGATTGTCTCTGCTGACCAACTTGGTGACGATCTCGCAGATAGAATCGTGCTAACACGGGAGACCGCGCTTATCGCCGCGCTGATAGCGTGGCTGTAATTCCGCTGGCCCTGCTTGGTCCTTAGGCCGTCTTGCGCTGGGCGGCGGGGCGGGTTTTAGCGCGGGGGACGAGTGTGGGCAGGACGTTTTCGAGCACCACCTCGGCCGTGATGACCACGCGGGCCACATCGTCGCGGGAGGGCACATCGAACATCACCTGTTGCAGCACCTCCTCCATGATGGCGCGCAGGCCGCGGGCACCGGTGCCGCGCAGCAACGCCTGATCCGCAATGGCCCCGTAGGCATCGTCCGTGAACTCCAACTCGACGCCATCTAGTTCGAAAATCTTCTGATACTGCTTGGCCAGGGCGTTCTTCGGCTCGGTGAGGATGCGCACCATCGCCTCACGGTTAAGCGGCGAGACGGCTGCAACCACCGGTAGGCGCCCGATGAACTCGGGAATCAGCCCGTACTTCTGGAGATCGTCGGGTCGCACCTCGGCGAACAGATCCTCGTCCGGGTCGTCGTTCATCGGCGCACCGAAACCGATGCCGCGCTTGCGCACGCGGGCGGCCACGATATCTTCTAGCCCGGCGAACGCACCCGCCACGATGAACAGCACATTCGTGGTGTCGATGGTGATGAACTCCTGATGAGGATGCTTACGCCCCCCCTGCGGCGGCACGGATGCGCTGGTGCCCTCAATGATCTTCAGCAGCGCCTGCTGCACGCCCTCCCCGGAGACATCGCGAGTGATCGAGGGGTTGTCGGCCTTGCGGGCCACCTTGTCCACCTCGTCGATGTAGATGATGCCGTGTTCGGCCTTCTTCACATCGTTGTCGGCGGCCTGGATGAGTTTGAGCAGGATGTTCTCGACATCCTCGCCCACATAACCCGCCTCGGTCAGCGCGGTGGCGTCCGCGATGGCGAAGGGCACGTTGAGTCGTTTGGCCAGGGTTTGCGCCAGGTATGTCTTGCCGGTGCCGGAGGGGCCAACCAGCAGGATATTCGACTTGGCTATCTCCACCTTGTCGCCGGTTGTCTCGCCCTCGACCGGGTTAGCGGATGCCTGGATGCGCTTGTAGTGGTTGTAGACGGCCACCGACAGCGCCTTCTTGGCGGAATCCTGCCCGATGATGTACTCGTCGAGGAACTTGAAGATCTCCTGGGGCTTGGGCAGCTCATCGAGTCCGATCACGGCCTGGTCGCCGAACTCTTCCTCGATGATCTCATTGCACAGCTCGATGCACTCGTCGCAGATGTAGACGCCGGGGCCAGCGATGAGCTTCTTGACCTGCTTTTGCGTCTTGCCGCAAAAGGAACACTTCAGCAGTTCGGTGTCGCCGCTCAGCCGGGCCATGCGGTGCTTCCTTCCAGGGGTCGGTTAAAGGCGGATCCTATTCCACACTACCCGAGCAGCGTTGTCGCGCGGGGCGCGCCGCTACTTGGCGCCCGGCATCTTGCGACTTTCTAGCACCAGGTCCACCAGGCCGTACTCCTTGGCCTGGGCGGCGGTGAGAATCTTGTCGCGCTCGATGTCATCGCGTACCTGGTCGGCGGAGCGGCCTGTGTGCGCGGCGATGGTGTCCTCCAACCACTCACGCATCCGAATCATCTCCCGGGCGTGAATTTCAATGTCGGATGCCTGACCGTAGCCTCCCTCCATCGCGGGCTGGTGAATCAGCACGCGGGCGTTCGGCAGGGCGTAGCGTTTACCCGGCTGTCCGGCGGCGAGCAGCACGGCGGCGGCCGAGGCGGCCTGACCAAGACAAACGGTCTGAATCTGCGGCTTGATGTACTGCATCGTGTCGTACAACGCGGTCATCGCGGTGAAGGAGCCGCCCGGCGAGTTGATGTACATCATCACGTCGCGGTCCGGGTCCATCGACTCCAGCACCAATAGCTGCGCCATCACATCATCGGCGGAGGCATCATCTACCTGCACGCCAAGGAAGATGATGCGATCCTCAAACAGCTTGGCGTAGGGATCCTGCCGCTTGAAACCGTAGGCGGTGCGCTCCTCAAAGGTGGGCAACACATAGCGGGCAGACGGGCCAGCGAGCCGCTGGGAGGTGGCGGCGAACCGCTCGGGGGTGTACATCATCTTGTTCAGCCTTCCTTACCCATGCCGCCGCCACCGGCGAGCGCGGCCTTCTCGACGACGTGATCGATGAACCCGTACTTCAGTGCCTCTTCGGCGGTGAACCACGAGTCGCGGTCGTTATCTTTGAGGATTTTCTCTAGCGGCTGTCCGGTTTGGGCGGCGGTAATCTCGGCTAGCTGCTTCTTCATGTGCATGATGAGTTCGGCGTTGATGCGCACGTCGGTGGTGGTGCCGCCGACACCGCCGGAGGGCTGGTGCATCATCACCCGAGCGTGCGGGGTGGCGTAGCGCTTGCCCTTGGCACCGGAGCTGAGTAGGAACTGCCCCATCGAGGCGGCCATGCCCATCGCGACGGTGGCCACATCGGGCTGGATGAACTGCATGGTGTCGTAGATGGCCATGCCGGCGGTGATGGAACCGCCGGGGCTGTTGATGTACAGCCAGATGTCTTTGTCCGGGTCTTCGGCGGCGAGCAGCATCATCTGGGCGCAGATGGCGTTCGCATTCTCATCGCGCACCTCCGAGCCGAGCCAGATGATGCGCTCCTTGAGCAGCCGGTTGTAGATCGAGTCGTTTAGCCCGAAGGTAGGGCCGTCGCCGCGTGCCACGTTTATGTCTCCTAGTGCCGAGGTTGTCCAGGTAAGACCCTAGCGCCCCCGGCCCCTCCCGCTCGCACCCCAGCACGGGGTTTCGCTCATGGCTAACCAACCTCGTCCCCAACCCGTTTTTTCCACAGCCTGTGGAGAAGTTTCTGCATTCAATGCATCTATTTTCCTACATCGGATGTAGAAAAATCGCGCTCCCGATCACGCACGGTGAGCGATTAGGCGATCAGGCCGCCGTGGCAGTGGAGGTGGTAGACGGCGCCGCCTGGGCCGCTGATTTTTTCGTCACCGGTGAAGCGTGTCAGATCGCCGTCGGCCTCGAAGGTGTAGCGCCAGCCATTGTTCTCAAACTCGCGCGGGCCACGCACCGGGATGAGGCCAGGGTCGCGGCCCACGAGCATCAGCGCAGGCATCAGCGCGGAGTCGATGGCTGCCTCGCTGACGCCATCTACAATGGGCGTCCCGTAGTAATTCATTCCCCAGACGGGAACGCCTCGGTAGTAAGCCACCTCGGTGCCGATGAACTTGGTTCCCCCGAAATAGGTGTCGTGGTACGCCCAGTCGTCATCCATCCAGTGGTAGTCGAGCGATCCGGGCCTAAGCGACGCCACCTTGGGTGCGGCAGCATTGGCGTAGGTCTGCACCTTGGCCGCGATCAAAAAGTCAGCAAGAGCCTCAATGTTGTTCATATCCCTCACCCTAAAACAACCCACTGACAATCACCGGCAGCCAGAAATGACGACGCCTAGGGCAAGCCACTGGCCGCATTGGCGTGCTTTACCAGTCGCGCTCCTCGCTGGTCTTGAGGCCGTCCAGGAGAGTTCGTACATGTCCCCAAGGCAATTTGGCCACAGCTTGTGGCCAAATTGATTCATCGGGCCACGTCTCTGCCATCGCCCGCATGTAGCGGAGGTTTCGGTCACTCCAGCCTCGCTGATCTGGAAACTCTCGCCGAAGATCAGGTCTCGTTCTATCGACCAGTAACTGTTAAGCCATCATGCCGGGAGCCACTGACAATAATGGCGCCGCTCCCTGTGTGGGAAGCGGCGCCGTTATCGTTCGCGGATTGCGGCGGGTTACTCCCCGTCGGCCTCGGCGGCTAGGGCCTGGCTTGCGGCCTCGGCGACGGCACGCTGAGCATCGTCGGCCTCATCCGAACCGATAAACTCCGAGAGGTCTACGACCTTGCCCTTGGTGTCCTTGACCACGATCTGGCGCAGGGCCACGGCCAGCGACTTGTTGCGGGCCAGCTCGGCCACCATTGATGGGATGCGGCCGCTAGCGTCCAGGGTTTCTATGAACTGCTGCGGCTCCATGCCGTACTGGCGGGAGGTCTGCACCAGGAAGTCCACCAGCTCGCCCTGGCCCACCTTGATGTCCAGCTTCTCGGCCAGTACGTCGAGCAGAATCTGCTTGCGGATATTGTCTGAAGTCTCGGCGACCACCTCGGCGCGGTGCGCGTCGTCACCCTCGCGGGCCTCGCCCTTCAGGTGGGCGTCCACCTCGGCGGCAACCAGCCCGGCGGGAACTGGAATCTCAACGGCGGCCAGCAATTTCTCCACTAGCTGTTC
>Ga0131853_10017201_pt1 | contig 13171 bp, 16 predicted proteins | sample TergutLab28metaG_FD_92764 | JGI IMG/M metagenome (GOLD analysis project Ga0131853, IMG submission 92764) | Labiotermes labralis P1 segment gut microbial communities from Petit-Saut dam, French Guiana - Lab288 P1 (version 2) (version 2) | ecosystem: Host-associated > Arthropoda: Insects >...
CCTTCGCGTACGACATTCTTTTCGCTAGACATTTAAATTTTAGCACATAGTTTACAAAAAACGTTAATATTCCAGGAACCAAAAAAGATTGAATAATGGATTAAACGGCATTTTTCGGGAAATTAGACAGAGACATTTCTGCGTGTGTTCAAGAAAGCAGTAATAGTTTTAGTTCGTGAATAGACAAACAAATTGTATGGAATATGCAAAAATTTCAGTTTCTTTTACCTACATATTGGCTTGAGTCCCCAGGGTTTATTAAGGAGGTCACACCTGATGTTGTTAGAACTGTGCCTTTGTGTGGTAATCTTCAAAACACGTTTTTTTAATGCACAGTCCCACTTCACATTTACGGCACTTCACGAACACTTTCTGTGTCACACCCCTGGCCTTACACACGACACCTCAGCTGCGTCTCAGTCGGGATAGGCCAATGTTTGCTGCCGCAGACTTCAAGCCTGGGGACGTCCGATTCAACGTTAGGTGGTCTACCTAATGGCCTTGGTACTCTCCGTTCTGGTCCAGCATGTGCCAACATATTCCTCACTAGGTATATCGAAAATCTCTATGTGACATTTTCTTACCCCCACACGAGGAATGAAGAATGTAGCTATTGAGAATAGCCAGGTCTAGCAGATGAAAGAACAATTTTTTCGTCCACTTGAATGTGCGACGGCTGATGGAGTAACTGTTAGCCATTCTGTCACCCTTATCCACATAGCCCATATGATGGTTATAATCCATCACAATTTGCGGCTTTATGGCTTTTCCTACTTCATTGCAGAAATTACCATCCACTGGGGCACTGTGAATATTAGTCAACATGCATATGTCTCTCTTGTCCCGCCACAGTACTGCCGTCAAGTCAGCCCTGGTCCTTACGCAAATGTCTCCCCTTTTCAGTTTTGTCATCTTCGGTCTCAGGTCTTGTGGCATGCCTTTGCTGTTCGGCCTGACAGTGCCACAACAGTAAATATGTTTCTTGGCCAAGTCATCAAACAATTCAGGAGAAGAAAAGAAACTGTCCATGTATAAGTTGTGCCCACGTCCTTCTATCTTCCTCGTCAGTTCTGTCACTGTTGCATGGGTTGCTGTCACATGCTGTGCCATGCGCTGTCTGTCCTTCCCCAAGTATACTTTCATGTCACACGTGTATCCAGTCGAGTCACAAAGTTTGAAAATTTTGATGCCGAAACGCTTGCGTTTTTTTGGTATGTACTGTTTGAAAATCACCCTTCCCTTGAAGGAAACAATAACTTCGTCAATAGCCAGATTATCGGAAGGGTTGTAAAATTTGGAAAATGTGGCATTTAGAATTTCAAGCAGGTCTCGTATCTTCCATAGTCTGTCAAACATTTCGTATGTCCTATCAGGTTCATTCCTGTTGTCAGTAAAATGTAAGTAACGAAGGATGTGAAGGTATTGGTCCCGTTTCATCATGGTGCTGTAGAAAGGTGTGTATAGCTGATCCAATGTTGACCAGTAGTCTGTCAGTTTGTCTCTTACGCCATGTCCCATCTGTATTGTCAATGCCAGAAACACAAACATTTCGGCTTCAGTAACGTCAGGTTCAGGAGAGGGTCCACCGTCAAGTCCGTCTATGTAATCTTGGTAGAAATGGTTATTTCTGCAAAATACAGATGAAAAACACTGAATGGACTGGAGCCGTCATTTATGTGGGACGCTTCATTGTCCTTCTTTCCTCTGGGGCCCCCTGTATATGTGTGTGCTACACTGCTCTGAGTGCAAGAGGGGCGTTTCCATTGTAGGGTTACTGGCCCACTCTCACCAGCATTCTCTTCGTCAAAGGCACTGGACGAAATTGAACTGCTAGACTCGTGACAACTGGCTGTTTGGTGGTAAGGCTGAGGTTGTGACACCCCTGGCACACTTTCATAACCTCCCTCAACTGAACTGACGTCGCTTGATACTCTCGCTTGATCACTATCAGTGTCGACAATCAGTTCAGATATTTCACGGGGCTGCAGCAACCTTGGCCTCTTGCTTGGTTGACTCATTATGCCACCACTCACACCGACTGTCAAATGATTACTGGGAAGAAAAACAAGCTCTCTATGCAACACTGGATCTAAACTCAGCCCGGAGTCTGAGAAACAAAACGCAATATTGTTGAGCTCTAAGTGGGGGCCTTCAAAGGAAAGGATGGCAGATAAAGTTCTGCTTATTGTAAAATGTCACCATATTATCGCTGTAACCTAAGTGCTGCATAGATACACTCTCCAGACTAAACAGTTAGTCATTCACAAGCCAAATGAATAGAGCAGGAAAAATAAGCTTTGCATCGTCACCACTACATCCTTACTGGCTGTAGGTACAAACAGCGTCATATAAAAAATGGATACAGGGGGTTAATCAGTCGGAGCATGAAGCTGGAAGAAACTTCTAGAGTGGTGCTAAGGAATAATTACTTAATATCCCATGGCATCGAGAGCGAAATATTTAAATGGCTGAGGCTGAGGCTGTCCTGCCGGCAGGACGCTCGTATGCCAGTTGGCTTTAAATAATTTAAATGCCGTCCTGCTGGTAGGACGCTCGTACTGTAAAGGTTAAGTCACAACTAGAGAATCAACGCACTGATCCTCATTAAACTTCACAACAAAGGTCCTTGCTCATCAAACGACCTGCTGTACGCTATTTATAAGACAGCATCGAAGGCAACATTCATTACCTTAAAAGTCTACAGGCAACAACAGAGTTGCTGCACCAGAGATGTAATAATATGTGTACAAGTCCCAACTGTTACTAATAAGGTCACACACACTGTTTAAGTACAGCAAGAGATTAAATTTCCAATCCTCTGAGTACATACAAACAGTATAATTTCTGTAACCTCACAGAATGTGGCCTGTTCTGTCCTGCCATTGAAATATATAAACAGTGAAACCTACACTGTACATTCTTGAATCTGTGTTTTCCTCCATGCTAACACGTTTTTTATTCCAATGTTATTCTTTCCTTGAATATAACTTTGTGCTGCTTACTCTGTACCCCAATTATACGTTCTAACTGAGCACAAATTGGCAAGTTGCAATCATCCTGAGAATTTACAAAAAAAACATTGTTTTATTTTCCTACCTCATCTGTCATCTTTGTGACATACGAATCATACACCGTTTACTGTGGAGTAATGCAGATGAGCTACTGAGACCGGTCTGTTCTTTAAACACTAATGCACAGCCCAGACCAGAATTGGCAACTCAGATGGGTTAGTTCACTGTGCACAAGGTACGATGCAGAAAAATATCCACTATATGCACAACATGAACACAGAATGGGTGCCCTCAGCAGTACTGAAAAAAAATACATGTACCTAACACTGATCATTCTTATTGTTTTATGTGGTCATCCCAATCCAATTATAACAGAGTTAAATTTCTTTGATTTTTTTTTTCCCCGACTTCGTGCTCAAATATGCCATTCTCAAGATAAACCTTAAAATATGTTACTCTGTCTGTCTAATGCAGTGTGAACACAGTGCCCAGAGTACATACCCACACTAGCATTCATGGGGTTTAGAGGAATGGGATCCATTGTCTATATAACATATTGCCATATTAATTAATTCTTTCATTGGGCTGAATAATGTACATAGCAAATGTTAAGCAGATACACCTCTACCTTATTTTATAACAAAAATCTTCACACAAAAAATAAAGCCCTGCATCTCAGTGGAATACAATATGTATTACTGCTTATAGTCACATAACGGAATGTTCATGGTTCATCATATTACTCACATCAGTTCTTATTATTGCAAGATTGCATGGGTGGCTACAAACAGTCAGAAAAATAAATTCTGAACTGTAGTGACTGTGATGGTGTACATGGTGGCACAGCTGGTTCAGACACTGAGCTAACAGCCGGAAATTTTCAGTTTCAATTCCTTACAGGGTCATCAGGACTCTTCATTGACTTGATCCTTCTACCCGCACTATGGCCCTAGGGTAAACTTGGAATCTAACAGAAATTAGAACCAGGCATGACTTCTGGGAGTTAAAGCAGCCAGCGCATAGGGCTGACAACCTTGCCACTTCGTGGGCTGATTTTCTAGAAATCCTGGAAGCCTCAACCTTCCGGAGTCCTTACAGCCTCTCCAGGTCTGGACAGGGACAGCTGTACCTTTTAGTCAGTGTGATACCAGTATTTTCTGTACAACATGTAACAAAATTGAGGATGGCACTGACAATGTCTTCTGTTAATGTAGCGTTTTTTATACGCAATGAAAAATTTAATCATTTCCATTCCAAAACTGGGTAAAATATAATATTCTGATTGAAACAGAACAATTACTAAGACATGGAAATGAGTACTGGTACAGAGTTTGTATCTGAGCTAACAGGAGGCAAATATGTACAGGCACAAACATGGAAAAAAATCACTAGCAATCAGTGGATTAATAATCAACAAAAACACAGGGCAGAAGCTGCATAAAGCTTACCATTGTTGAGGTTGAAAAGAAAGCTGCACATGTACTTGTCATACACTTTTCCTCTTCGGTCTGCCTCATCCTGAGAGATTATCTCCCCACAGTACTCTGATATGAATTCATTCTTCTGTGCACTGTCCTTCAGGAATATGCCCCACCCAGCCACATCAGATGGTGCCATCAAAAGATGCTTGTCTGCCAATCCAAATACAAAACACAGTTAATCATACTGTTCATCTGCAAGCAGAATTCACATCTTAATGCAATGTGTTAAGTTCGAAGTCAAGAACAGCAACAACAATCACCATTGTGACAACAACATCAGCAGTAAGTACAACACTATGGTACTCACGTAAACCACGCTGCACACTGACATTCTTGCAGGATATCTTGGTAATATCAAACTGATCTGCGCCACAAGTTTGACAGAGATCTGGGTCACACTCCCGCACAGCCAGATAGCAGGGGCATTGCTTTGTGTTGCACTGTGCCTTGCACCGGCAGCCTGGAAAGCGGTTCTGACCTACAAACAGCATAATATTACCTTTACTTTTACACGATGCAATAATACAATATGTATTATACAATACTGCATATTTAGCAACAAGTTTTCAAGAAAAAAAAATGGGTATAATAACTTTTAGAGCTGTAGACAAGAATTCTGTATGGGTGTGAAACTCGTATTTGAGAATAGGGTGTAGAGAAGAATATTTGGGCCTGAGAGGGACGAGGTAACAGGGGACCGGAGAAAACTACATAATGAGGAGCTTAATAATCCATACTCCTCACCCAATATTGTACGACTAATAAAATTGAGAAGCATGAGATGGGCTGGGCATGCAGTGTAGGTGGGAAAGAGGAGAGGCATATACAGGGTTTTGGTGGAGAAACCTGAAGGAAAAATACCACATGGGAGACCCAGGCATAGATGGGAGGATAATATTAAGATGGATCTTCACGAAGTGGGATGTAGGGGTATGGACTGGATCATGCTGGTTCAGGATAAGGACAGGTGGTGGGCACTTGTGAATATGGTGATGAACCTTCAGGTTCCACAAAATGCAGGAAATTTCTTGACTAGTTGAAAACCGGTTGCCTTCTCAAGGACTCTGCTCCATGCAGTAAGTAAGTCCATAACACAAGTTTTTCACTACCACAGACACTACACACCAACTTGAAGTAAAGAGGTACAACATATTTTAGTACTAAAACACTGGATCAAATAACAGCTCCAGGCAAAATTCAACTCATTTTAATGAAAAACTCTGGATATCTGCACAGCCCTAAACAATGGCACAGTTTGGCAGCTAATACTCACAGTCAGAACTGCACTGGCAGAACTTCTCACAGAAGTTCTGTGCACCAATGCATGGGCACGACATCTGATCACAAGGTTGATTGGGATGGTCGCAAGGAGTGAAGTTGTATACATGATTTGAACTTGAGTCCTTCTTCAACTGAATCTTACGACAATGCATAGACCACAATCGATGTTTCTTCTTCTTCTTCCGGGGTGGTGTGAAGTCTTTCAGAGATTCTTCTGCTGGAATGTCAGCAGCCTCTTTCTGGGCAAACTGATAAACCTGTAGACACATTTTAATTTCAGTTTAACATGTATCTTATATGTGCAGCACTAACTAGGGCCCTGAATGTGGAAGGATACATTTAGTATGAGTACCAACATCCATTAAAAACATGGGTCAAGGCTCCACAAATGCAATTTGAATCTAATTGTCAGTCACAACTCATGGCATACCTTCAAAAGCAGTAGTCCATTTTTGTTATGGGGGTGGAGTCACATTGGTGGACAAATCCATTTAGGTGAAGAGTGTGCAGAGGCAGTGAAGGATATCAGTTTTCTGCATGGCTTTGCATAGGTCAAATCCTCTCAAAACAGTTACACTACACCTTCCAGTACAGATCTGGTACACCCATCATGATGACAGCTTACACCACCATACTCCTGCTCTACTTGCCTTCCTCTCTTGCCTGCAGACAAGCTGCTCCTGCCTTCACTAACCACTTACAAAATCCCTTTTCCTACAGTTTAACAATATGCTTCACATACATACTTTCACAGGAGGCATTTAGAAAATGAGCACTAAATATGATCAAGGAATAACAGAAACCCTGAATTTCCATTCCGCACATTAGGTACAATATTAGATCATTTGTTCATTCAAATCTAAGTCATTCAGACCAAGGCTAATTATGCACAGTGTTACCTAATTTTGGTTCAACTACACATTGTACTATAACTGTATGCCATTTTTAAATACTGTAAATTTTACCTAGAACCTGCACATTTGATATGCAAGTTCACCATAAAACTATTTTATTGCTGTAAGTTTTAACAACATTGGTGTAAGCTCCCAGAGGATGGCAACTGTACCAAAATACGTAGGAGCAAATTAATTGTAAAATACATAATAAACAGAATTGTGCAGTTGTTGGTGCTGATACAGTTTGTAAATCATAATATGTATTTTAACTTTTGGTGATATTTCAGATTAGTACAGTAACATCTTAAGATATAACATATTTCAATTGGCATTATTTAACACACAGAATGGTAATCCACAAATAAACATACCTGCTTTGGTGATCAATATTTAACAGCAAGCACAGTGGTTAGGGTGCCGTGCTACAAATTGGAAGGTCGCTGGTTCGATTCCAGCTGGTGTCAGTGGATTTTTCATTGACATAAAATCCTTCTGATCGCACTATGGCCCTGGGGTCGAATCAGCCTCTAACAGAAATGAGTACCAGGACCATTTCCTGGGGGTAAAGGTGGCCGGTGTGTAAGGCTGACAACCTACCACCATCCTGTGCCATTGTCACAAAATCTGGGAACCTTACCTTCCTTGAGCCCTCTGGGCCCTTCTGGGCCTGTAATGGGACTGCTTTACCTTTACCTTTACAGTAACTGCTATGACAACATACCTGCTAACATGTTCTGGTCAATTTAGTGATCGCCACCCTGTTGTATTATATCATGGGTGTTGTTGAACATACAGACAGTTCATGCAACACAACTACCCATTTATTTGAATAAGCTACAATATGGTCCTGCAAGTGGAATGAAAGAAGTAATTGTATTACAATAACTGAACACTTTATTGGATGGAATGTCTGTATATTTATCGATACTGTTCTGGTGAGCACTACCCTTACTAACAATTAAAGTAACTACTACAAAAAACATACCTGCTGACATGTTTTGGTGAGCATTATTTGAGATATAGCACAGTAATTGCTGAGGAAAACCTTGTGAAGGGCCCGAAACAGTGACTGATCGGCTCCAGTCCATTCGTAATTATCATCAGCACCCATGGTACCCAGGAGTGAGAAAGATGTTGTTGTAGACATTGGCTCCTGACCCCCACTACTGTCTTGCACTGGTGTTTTGAGTGCAGCATTCCCACAGTCCTTCCTACAGTTACGCTTGAATTCTACAGCAAGAAGAAATAACATATACGTGCTCATTTATAATCAAACACAACTAATACAGACACTAGAAATGTCAGTGGTCAAACCCCAGGACATACAACACCTGTCTGTAAGGACTTGATAAATCCAAAAATATCTAATAGCCCTTCCACTGACAATATCTACAGCGCATGCACACAACCAGCAAAAAGCATATTGATAACACAGACTGTTAATTTGTACACAATGTGTGCCTCTTATAACTTCTTTTGCTCTTGTCATATCCACCTACAACTGGCTACCTCTCCACGTGCACCAACGTGCCCCTGTGCCCCACACTTCACAAAGTCAGCAAGAGATAATCACTCATGAAACAGTAATTTGTCATATTCCCAACAATATGTCAAACCAAGATTCCTGCATTTCTAGACAGCTGGGTTAAAACACACCTTCTATCAAAATGCATCCACAAAAAAATTTCTCCTCATTATATTTTCACAAAACATAACATTCCTAAGTGTTGGTCTAGTAATGATCTTTCTGTCTGTATCCCATAAAATTGTATCAGTGGGCTATGACAAACTGCCATTTCACCCGAGCAAAATACTTGCGTGCATTACTTACGATGCTTTACCAGTGTCTGCCTAAAAAGATAATATACAAATCACGTACAGTACAAGACAGCGCACATTATGCGATTATTTACATTAATATATTTTTTAATGTGGCTAATAATTGGTGGTAAAATACAGCAGTTAATTTTGCTCCAAACTACCTTGTCTACAAAGCAGCGTTATTACGTAAATAAGGTGACTAAATATGGGTACATTACCCCTTCGGCCCCAAGAGCTGGACATTTTAATTTCATCACACCATTCACGTAAAACATGAATATGTTACAAACCAAAAAAGGTTACAAAATACATGACTTGTGGAGAAAAAATGGAGATTGCGTAGCATGTCTCAAAAAATTTAGTAAGTATAGCTGCTGACTACACATGTTGGTGTCAGCAGTACTTGTGCCCTACATATCTAAGAACACAGTGGCTAAAGGTTAAAAATATTAAGAAATACAAGCAGGTCTGCTTTCATGTGCTTTACATTTCTGCAAGACTTCACTTTAACGCGATTTGAAAATCTACCACACATTTCGAATTTATGCGATAATTTTCAGCCATGTGTAAAGACTGATTATGTTGGCAATAAAATCACAAGGCTCGTGTACTTTTCTCTCCTACAGCACCGCCTTTTCTTACCAACATGAGTGAGAAACATAAATCTACATCACCCAGCGCAATCCAAGTGAAAAACTGGCAAAAGGCAATCAGTACTGAAGAGAAATTAGACATAATAAGCTGGCTTAAAAAAAGTGAGCAACGAACTGCTAAACTTTCTCACAGTAGCATATGTACTGTCTGTGATAATGCTGATAGAATTACAGAAAATGCTAAGTCAGGAATGAAAGTGTTTGTGTAGCATGACTACCACAATCCTATCAGAATGAAATGTACCAAAAATGATGGGTGCGAGTCACATTTTTTACTGCATTAGAAATAAATGAATATAGTGCAGAGAAATGTATGCATACTGCACAGATATGTATATACACTGCATATAACGAACATACATAATCTACAGGTTCGTTTTGTCCATTAGTGGTATAGTCATACACTATATAGGACGAGTCTGTCAATCCCTTAACCCCCACGAAATTCACCACTTGAAAAGGGAATTTTGTGTTCGATTTGCACAATGTTTTTCAGGAACATAACCGTGGCATAAAACTAGACCTGCTCGTAGATGAAGAGCACTCTTATTCACCTTCTGTTCACTCACCCTTGTCATATTTGTTGCTATCATTACTGTCTTCAGAGCTTGCCTCATTCCCAGAGTCAACGGACGCCTGTTTGCGCACCTTTCGAGGTCGCTGCTGTGCTGATGGGCCACCTACTATCTTCTGCTGCTCTCCTGTGCCTGACACCTGTGACTCAACGTTAGCCTCACTTTCTTCCTTTGTCCTCTCAGCTATGGCTGCCAACTTCTCCTTCATCCCTTCCTATACATCAAGTTCCATTTCACATCTGTTGTTACTCTTTTCTGCTAAGAAAGTAAATGTGCTGTCTGTCAGCAGCAGTACCTACCACCATACTAATATACTAACAGAAACTCTTTTCAGTACAAATTCTATTATCATATGACGTACCTAGCCCTCAATTTGGTATATCAGTGTTCAAAGAACTGTAAAAATAGATTTCGTTCAGTGAATATAAGGTCTGCTTGAAACGTTCTTGGACAGCACGTGCAAACTCTCTTTAAAATCATGTCATAGTAACATGATGACTTCACATGATTTGGTAAACAGTTTGGATCCTGCTCCTGTTGGTCAGTACAGAGAAGTACTTTATTTAAAACATCAGTGATTTCATAAAAATGTCATTCACAGAACAAAGAATTTGGGAGAAAATGTTAGAGAAAAGGGAAAACTTCTTAGGAGACTTCAATGTGGCATCTGGCGATGGGGCATTAACCCAATCAATAGCACTGAAAAGTACACAAGTATTACAGGTAAGGATTCCTTAGTCCTGGGATACGAGTCTGCATCAATGCGTAATCAGATCCCCACATTTCAAGTCACTGTAGTGTCCTTACCTTCAAGAGTCAAGTTGTTCAACATTTTACAGGTCGTTGAAAATCATGGGAATATGACCACTGTTTCAGCCACCCATACATACCATGAACTGACGGAAAAAATTAACATAGTCAGTGCAATGGAGTGGGGGTCAAACGGTAGTATGTGGTCTCAGGGGCATATACCCTACTTGTGTGTCTGTGCCATTAAAACCTGAGAAATGCCACTTACTCCTGCCAAGTCCTATGCATGCATGTCCCTGCCATGGCCCCTGGAAACGTCTTCAGACGGCTAAGCCATGCAAGGGCGAGACGCGAGTTCCTGACGCGATAATTGGGACAAACCAGCTAAGGGAGACAACCCCGACAGAAAATCCCAGGTCCTCCAAGGTAGCGGGGGTTGAGCACAAGGCCAGCAACCTTGTCTCGGAAAATATGACATGCTAAAATTCTCAACAAAGGAATGAAAGGGCAATAATATGAAAACAACCTATGCAAGTTAAACAGATAAGAAAGGACACGATTTATGTGGGGACTTGGAACATAATGTGAATGCTGAAAGCAGGAAAAATGAATGAAATAGTTCATGAAATGTTAAAAACACAACTGCAAATAATAGCTTTACAAGAACTAAGATGGAAGGGAGTTGGGCAAATTAATAAAACTAAATATACACTCTACTATAGCTGTAACATAGAAAAAACCGGCCAGCTTGGAAATGGATTCATGATTCGAAACGAAATTAAGAAGAACATACTAAGTTTTGAACCATATAATGAAAGACTATGAAATTACGAATTAAAGGAAGATTTAATAACTTATCTATAATAAGTGCACATGCTCTGACTGAAGAGAAAACTGATGAAGAAAAGAAAAGTTCCATGAAGATTCACAAACAATCCATAACAAAATTCCCACACATGACATAGTTATAATTTTGGGAGATATGAATGCCAAAATTGAAAAGGAAGATGTATACCAAAATGTTGCAGGTAAACATACACTCCATGAGATCACAAATAGGAATGGTGAGTGGGTCTGTGAGTGTGCAATTGCAAACAATATGAAGATAATAAGTACTTACTACCAACATAAAAGAATACATAAAGGAACATGGATATCACCAGATGGCAACATGCTGAATCAAATAGACCATACAATTATAGATGCAAATAAAAAAGGAGTAGTAGAGGATGTTAGAACAAAGCGAGGATTGAATTGCGACTCTGACCATTTTTTAGTGAAAACTATAATAAAGCAGAAATTGATTGGAATGCAAATGAAAACAATTAAGCAAACAAAATGAAATCAAAGTAATTTACAGGATCCGACAATGCAAAAAAAATATAAAACATGTCTTCATAACAGACTAATAGGAAAAGGAGTTCAACAGTTTATCGAAGGGGAATGGACACAAATTAAAGAGGCAATAATAGAATCAGCTAATGAAGTTATCCAAACACAAGCCACTTCTAATACGAATGAATGGTGGGACGAGTCGTGTAAGTTAATAATGTCACAAAAGAATGAAGCCAGAAAGAAATATTTACAAGTTAAAACTAGAGTTACTCGCGAAATAGATGAAGCGAAAAGAATGGAAGCTAACAGAATATGTAGAGAAAAAAAGAGAAGCTGGATAAACAACAAAATTAGACAAATAGAAGAAGCAAGTAACAAAAATGATGCAAGAAATTTTTTTTAAAGAAGCTCAATTTTTCAATAAGCAAAAATTGGTGTTATCTTGTAAAGACAAAAGCGGTAACATATCGTCAGAGCATGGGGACATTCTACGAAGGCGGAGACAATACTTCTGTGACTTACAAACCATCAGTTCCAGAACCGAGGAGTCAATCTCTGAAAACATAATTTTAAGTAATTCTGAAGAGGTACCCCCACCCACCTATTATGAAATAAATCAAGTAATAGAGAACAACAAGAGATGGAAACACCAAGAGGCGTGAGAGCGGCAATCTACACTGACAGCAAAGTGACATTAGATTCCCTCAAAAACCACGACATACGCGGTTATCTAATAGAAAAAATACGAGAGGTTCCTACATCTAACCACACTAAACTGCACTATACACTTCAGGTGGGTGAAGGCGCACACCGGGATTGAAGGAAACGAAGTAGCCGACAAACTCGTGAAAGAAGCAGCCCAAGATGATGAAAATATGAACATGGTATTCGATAGGATCCTGTTTACATCGGTAGCCAGCGAAATCAGCAGGAAAGGACTCGAACAGTGGCAGCTGCAATGGAACAACGCGGCGAAAGGAGCAGTAAGTCGATCCTTCTTCCCAAACCTAGAGCAGAGGTTAAAAACAAAAATCCCGATAACACCAGAATTCACAGCACTCGTCACTGGGCATGGAAAAACCAGAGCTTATCTACACAAATTTCAGCTAGCAGACGACCCCATGTGTTCCTGTAAAGAAGCACAGCAAACAACCGACCACATAATCTTCGAATGTAATATTCTCGAGGCACAAAGAAGTTCCATGATAAAGACAATAGTGTGCAGCGGAGGGTCCTGGCCCCCTTCAAAGGAAGAACTGACAAACAAGTACATACAAGCATTCGCAACTTTCATTAAGTCAATTGATTTTCAAACACTGTGATAGTTAGTCATAGTTCGAAAAAGATTTCCACATGTGGTGCCAAAAA
>Ga0131853_10017203_pt1 | contig 13170 bp, 8 predicted proteins | sample TergutLab28metaG_FD_92764 | JGI IMG/M metagenome (GOLD analysis project Ga0131853, IMG submission 92764) | Labiotermes labralis P1 segment gut microbial communities from Petit-Saut dam, French Guiana - Lab288 P1 (version 2) (version 2) | ecosystem: Host-associated > Arthropoda: Insects >...
TATCTATGAGCAAATTGTAGAAAACTTTAAGCGACTTATAATTTCTCAGCAGTTTGCGGCAGAGTCTAAGGTGCCAAGTGTTAGAGAAATGGCAAAAAGCCTTAGCGTAAACCCTAACACAGTGCAAAAAGCATATCGTGAATTGGAAAACCAAGGTTTGTTTTACACAGTGCTGGGGCAAGGCAGCTTTGTTGCGCCTATTCCGGAAGATATCTTACGTATGGAAGTTACCGAAATTTACGATGCAATGGGCAACAACATACAGGAACTTATTTTCCGTGGGGAAAAAGCGGACAGCATTTTAAATTTTGTGTCCACCAAGCTGGAAGAAAGGAATGAGTAACAACATGATAGAAGTCAAAAACATAACCAAAACCTTTGACGATTTTACCGCCGTCAATGATTTTTCAATGAACGTACCAAAAGGCTCTATTTACGGGCTGGTTGGCGTAAACGGCAGCGGCAAAACGACGGTTATAAAGCAACTTGCAGGCGTTATGCAGCCAAACAGCGGCGAAGTAACCATTAACGGTTTGCCCGTCTATGATGATGCAGAAAACAAAGCAACTTTTGCTTATGTGCCGGACGAATTATTCTTTTTCCCACGGTATAACCTTAAAAAACTGGGTGCTTTTTACGCAAATATGTACAGTACAACCTGGAATCAATCTCGGTTTGAAGCATTGATAACCCTACTGGAGCTTGACCCCAAACGCCCCGTCAACCGCTTTTCCAAAGGGATGCAAAAGCAAGCGGCATTGGCATTGGCACTTTCTACCTGCCCGCAAGTATTGCTGCTTGACGAGCCTATAGACGGGCTTGACCCGCTTGTGCGCAGCCGCATTTTTAAATGGATAATTACAGATGTAGCAGACAGGCAAATGACCGTGTTGGTTTCCAGCCACAACTTAAAGGAAATGGACGGCATTTGCGACACCGTTGGCGTGATGAAAAGCGGCAAGATGCTTATAGAAAAAGACCTGGACCAGCTAAAAGCACAAATGCTGGAAGAAAAAATATCCGGGGATATGCCGCCTACATTGGACGAGATATTTATCCACTTATACGAAAACGCAGGAGGTGGCAGCAATGAATAAGCTTGTAAATAAGGCACTACTCGTAGAAAACTTTAAGCTATATTGGGTTGTGCCTGCATTGTCGATATTGGCATATTTGCTGTTTATGATTTTTCCGCTTTTTGCAGCAGATGCAGACCAGCAATGGGGTCGTGCCAGAGTTATTACAAACATAATGGCAATGCAACATCCTATAATTTTAATTAGTATAATTGCTGTACCCGCCATTGCAGTTTTGTGCGTTACCGGGCAATTTTTCAGCAAAAAAAGAGCCACCGCGCTTTACAGCTTCCCCATTACAAAAAATCAGATGTTTTTAACCAACGCACTGTCGGGAATTATTTTAACACTTGCACCGCTTTTAATTGTCGGGCTGTTTCTGCTTATACCTATCCGCTTTCCGGAACTTGCGGACAACAGATGGTTATTCGAAAATTCGGGGTTCCGCAATTTCTTTACCGGAGCAGATATTGCCCCCGGTATGCTGTTAAATCCGGCCGGACAGGTTTTGGCGTTGCTTCTTCGCATAGTAATTACAAAACTTTTTTACTTTGGGTTGTTTATGCTTGCATTTAGTGTGGCAGGGCATAAGGTTATTGCTATTTTACTTGCAGCAGTTATGCCGTTTGTTGCTATTTTGGCATATGCGTTATATGTAATGTTGGAAATGTTTTACGTGTTCGGTTCTGCCGGACGAACCGACTTTACCGACTTTTTTGATACAGTGGCGAGGTATTCCAATCCTGTGTTCGCATGGAGTGATAGCTTTGACGCAGGTATTCATTTGTATTTTTGGTTTGCCACTTTAACAATTGTATTCTTTGTTGCTGCTTTTGTTATAAACAGACTGCGCAAAACCGAACGCACCGGCGATTCTATTATGTTTTCGCCCGTAAAAAATGTGTTGGTATTTTTGGTTGCAATTGCCGCTGCAATATTTGTAGTGATGTTTGCCTCTACATTTTTTAATATATCCGCATTTACAGCAAATGTAGCCTTCTACTATGTAGGGCTTATGGTGGGTTTTACTTTAGGCTTTATTATCGGACAAATGATTGCAGAAAAAACACTTGCCATAGGGCATAAGCTAAAGACATTCCCCTTATTTGCGGGCGTAGCTGTAGTACTGTATGTTGTAATGCTTATTTTTACGCAGTTTGTTATCACGCCTGTTATAAACCGCTTACCTGCAACCGACAGCGTTGCAGAAGTTTGGTTTACACATCGGATACCAAACGAACGTGAGCGTGGAGAAATGTGGGCGCAAACACCGCTTACGGATCAGGCAGATATACAACAGGCGTTGGATATCCACGGTGAGACGATTGACAGCAGACCGGCGATATCTGGTCCGTGGCAGAGGATTACCACAGACCGTATAGCCGTGACTTATGTGCTTAACGATGGCACACAAATACGCCGTGTTATTGTTGCAAGCCACGGATTCTTTCAAGCAAGAGGTTTTTGGGAATTGCAAGAGACGACATTCCCTGCTCATTGGTCATGGACGCAAGAAGAATGGGATGAGTTTGACAGGCTGGAGCAAGAACGCTGGGAGCGTGAAGCGGAGGTTTTACCATAAAAAAAATACATTTAATCCTTGTAAATATGATATATTATATTGCATATCCCAAAACAGAGGAGAGGATTAAATGAGAACCAAGAAACAGCTTTTAGCCCTATTCATTGCCCTTATTATGGCAGTAGGCAGTATAACCGTATTTGCTGACGGAGGTGGAGCAACAACTCAGCCACTACCCTTTACCGATGTGGCTGCAACAGCATGGTACTATCCCCATGTCCGTACAGTATGGGAAAACAATTTATTCATTGGTACAGCCCCAAATACATTCAACCCACAGGGAACAATGACAAGGGCAATGTTTATACAAGTATTTGCCAATATTGAGGGCGTAGACTTATCAGAATACCCCAATATCTTTGAGCCAAACCGAGCCATTACAAGAGAAGAAATGGCGGTTATGCTCCACAACTATATCACAATCATGGACGTAGATTTTCCGCAAACCCAAGACGAATTGCCTCCATTTACAGACCAAGAAAGCATATCCGAATGGGCGGTATATGCAGTTGGAGTAATTCAAGCCACAGGAATAATAGAAGGCTACCCAAACGGGAGTTTTCAGCCAAGAAATGAATCCACAAGAGCAGAAGTAGCAACTATTTTTGCAAGATATTTAACAGTGCTTGCAGAAATGACAGACACGGCGGATACGGAATATTTCACGCTCGCCATTGCCAATATCACAGGACAGGACAACAGACACGGCACAGTTACAATCGTAAACCGCAATGCCGTAACTTACGACTTGCCCGCAGGCACAAACGTAACCGTTAGAGCAACAGCCGCAAGCGGCTACGAATTTGACGGCTGGTTTAGTAATGTAGGCGGCACGGGAGCTGCAGTATCAAGAAACCGTAACCATACGTTTACAATAACCGCAGACACAAATTTATTTGCAAGGTTTAGAATAGTCCCCACCGATACAAGTGACGGAAATGAAACAACTCCACCGCCCGCTTTTATTGCCGTTACAGGCATTACAATGACATCTGCTAATACTGTTCAAGAAGGAACACCACTTACGCTAACCGCAACTGTAGCACCGAATAACGCAACAAACCGAACCATTGCATGGAGCGTTGAAAACGCAGGAGCAACAGGCGCAACTATCACAAGCGGTAATGTGCTAAACACCACAGCGGCGGGTACGGTTACAGTGAGAGCAACAATAGCAAACGGTGCAACGGCTACCACCAATTTCATACAAGACTTTACTGTTACCGTAACAGCCGCACCACCGGCTACCTATACCGTAACGTTCAACTTCAACTTTAGTGGCGCGCCCGCAAACGAAACCCGTACCGTTAATAGCGGGCAGCCTGTGCTGAGCCCACCGACATATAACTGCACTGGCTATACCTTTATTGGTTGGTTTGATACAAGTGCAGCAACAGGCGGCACGGAATTTGAAACAAGTGCAAGCGGTACAGCCGTTACGGCGAACAGAACCGTATATGCCCGTTGGACACCCACCACTTTCAATGTTACCATGACAAATGACGGCAATGGTACAGCAAGTACAAGCCATGCAACCACAACGGCGGGAACTACTGTAACCATTACCGCTACACCAACCAACGCAACAACCCATCAGTTCTATCGTTGGGTAGTTGTAAGCGGTGGTGCTACGTTATCCTCTACTACTGCAAACCCTGCCACTTTCACAATGCCTACTGGCAATGTTGAGATTAGGGCAGAGTTTGAATTAACACCAGCAGGGATTTTGGCGAATGAAATGGATAGGTTGATTAATAATGGAAATCCACATAACGTGCCCCAACCCGGAAGCGGTGTGGTTCAGGTCGTAACTGGTTTGCAGCATCGTAATGGTGTATTACTTGAAGCAAATGTTGTAGCTGCCAGTTCACCAAGTGGCATTATTGCGGTTTTGATGGATTTACTGATTGGAAATTTGCAAATGAACATTGTTACTGGTGGAGTAGGCTCACCGCCAGTTGGAGACTATGTGTTCAATGATGTTAGGCTGGTACACACAGCAAGCGGCGAGGTTAGTGCGCCATTTACAATAATAATCAGCATTACACCATAATTAGCCAACACAAGAATAGCACAGGGCAGAAATGATATTGTTAAATATTCGTTTCTGCCCTGTCTTTATTTTTTGCTTAATAAAGGTTTCCTACAATCTCCTCTATTCTTCCCAACTGCGCTTCCAGCCGCTCTTTAACCCTGCCCACGTCATCCGCATTAAGCACAGCCCCCATACGCTCGCCCAAGAATTCGTACATCTTTCCTGCCTTTTTTGCATGATGCATCATGTTTACATACTGCACGTATGCTATTCCGATTATTGGGATAGCATTTTTTGATTTAGCAAACTAATTATTGCTTGTAAATCTAGTTCGCACTACTGCGCATCAGAATCTTCCCAATCTAACTTACTATTTTCATATTATTAAAAGTCGTTTTTCATTTGCACTTGGTTGACTCTTTAGTATGGATAAAATAGTCTGCATAATCCCATTGTATCCCTCTAAATGATTGTGCAAACCTGCTCTGGAAGATGGATTATCTGTTCTTTGTTTTTCACTTTCTAGAAAACACTCTATAGTGTACACAGCACTTGCTTCTATCATTTCAATTATTTTTTGCAAGAATTCAACTCGACCTGTTTCAAGATACATTGCATTCAGTATCGCTGCTGTACCTATATATCCATGGCATACGATAGGTTGAAATAGCTGATATTCTGACAAATCCATTTTGGCAATCTTGATAAGTTCATCTAATGCAAACTTTTTAATACTTTCATCGCACACCAAATCTCCCGACATATATATAGTGCGAAGAATCCCGACAGAACCATAGCACCAGCTCATTCGACCTGGGGATTTTTGCATATCTTCTGCTCCAATATATTGCTCGAAATTTACTCTACCTGGCCAATATGCTATATCGTTAATGTAGTATAAAGCATTCATATATTCTGATATTAACCCATTAATCACATCTATCAACATGTCAGAGTGAAGCCCACTTTTGTGAGCAATTGAAAGCGTAGCTAATGGTCCTCCCATTCCATGGGATACCCCATAATTGATACATCCGTTAGATGCATCAATATCCATGAAAGCTTCTTCAATTTTTGATGGATAATAATGCCACCCAGTTATATTATGATTTAAAATAGTAATTTCTTTAGAGCGTTTAATAAAAACATCAATTATTTGCTTTGCCATATTTTTCATTTTTTCATCATCAAATTGTATAAAATATCGTAACGGACCAGATAGACCTTTAATAATTTCAAAATTACCTGACGAATTAAATTCCTTATTGCTAGATTTTTTTAAAAAAGCCGTTGTATTATCAAGTAATATGTTATTTATAGATTGAAAAAAAGGGTTTATTTTATGTGTTTTTTCTAATAAGCCTTGAATAGCAAATGCGACATGTGTCATCCCTCCAAAAGCAGCAATTTTATCAAAGAATAACCCCTTTGCTCCCTTTCTCAATATATCTAACGACTGTAGAGTAAGATGCTCCCATTCGGAATCCGAGTTGAAATATTCCTTAAAACTCGTTAACGCAGAGACTATATCTACACTTTCACTTGGTTTTACCTTATGGAAATTTTTTTCCAAAGAGATAAAATATTCATTAACATTTTTTGCATATAAGTCAAGAATGTGTTCTGGTATCTTCACTGCAAAACTGTTGCATGTTTTTAATTTTTCAAGATTGATAATCATCAACATTCACTCCATTTTCCTGATCATATAACTTACGATATACTTCAGATGTCTCCAGTAGTTCGTCGTGTGTGCCACAAGCTTGAATAGATCCATTTTCAAAAACAACGATTTTATCTACTATGTTTTTGATGCTTGTTATCCGATGGGATATTATGATCCCTATTTTTCCTTCGCATAATTTTTTAAATGAATTCAATACTTGTCTCTCCGACTTGGCATCAAGAGCTGAATTGGGCTCGTCCAAAAGGAACAAATCTGCGTCTCGAATAAAGGCTCTGCTTAATGCAATTCTTAACCACTCTCCACCAGACAATTGCATCCCATTTTCAAACCAAAAACCAAGTTGAGATTCTAAATCGGAAATCTTTTCGTTCATACCTGTTTTCAATAAAGCTTGTACAACCATAGCATCGTCGTTTATTTTTTCAAGTTGACCCAATGCTACGTTTTCTCTTGCAGACAATTCATATTTCACAAAATTTTGAAATAATATTCCTATTTTTTTTTGCACTTCATCTTTATTTAAATCTCGTAAGTTTTGTTTTCCAAAAAAAATATCTCCATGATAGTCCGTATAAAGAGTTGAAAGAATTTTGACTAATGTCGATTTGCCTGAACCATTTTCACCGATAAAAGCAACTAAACTACCATTTTCAATATTTATATTGACATTGCGTAACGCATAGTCTTCTTTATTTTTATATTGGTATGAAAGATTTTTGATTTCGATGAAGGATATATTTTGCAAAGATTGGGCATTACAATGCTCGTTAGTTTTCGATTTCATGTCAATAAACTCAAAGTATTGGCTTATTTGAAGAATATTTTGATATATCGCATTAATTTGCCCTAAAAAACTTTGTGAACTTGCTTTGACATTCGATATGCTGCGTGTATATGTAATCAAATCCCCCAGTAGAATATGCCCTAAAAATGCTTGCAAAACAATAAATACAAACAATGTAGCTACAACAAATTGATCAATCACCAAAAGAACCGAAGCAACAATTGATCTTTGATTTAGCAATTTCCGATCTTGTTTTAGAAATTTAAGACTTAATTGTTTATACTTATTTCGGAAATAATCGCCAATATTGAATGTTTTGATTTCATTAAATGCGATATCAGTTGTTAACAAATGTTGAAAATACCACTGTTTACGACCGTCTTCTGCTCGTTCTCGCAGTATCAAAAATTGTTTTTTGCCAAAATAGGCTGCGACTAAAGCATTGATTATTGGAATCACAAATATAATCGGAAGCAACCACCAATGCCACGTTATTAGAATCATGCTGAACATGACTAAGTTAATTAATAATTGAAAAACAAGCAAAAACGACTTAAAGAAAGAATATAGTGTACCGATTCCGATACCGGCAGCCCTCTGTATTAGATTGTACGTTTCTGAGTTTTCAAAATCTTGTAGCGAAAGTTCCTCTACTTTTTCAAGGACAGACATTTTTAAGGTAATAGCCGCCTTCATTTGCAAGACATTTTCTATATACCCAGAAAGCATACCAGCAATACCTTTGAATATGTCAATTCCAATATAAATACTTATCAGCATAAAGATATATTCAAAATTTCGGTCAGATTCTTGCAATGTATTCACAATTTCCTGCATCACCAGTATAGAAATACTAGGCATAGCTCCAAATGCAACAGTAAACAACATAATAATCAGTAAATACAGCTTGCCGCCACTTGCGAGGATCTTGAGTGTGCGAAACAAATAGTTGAGTGACACGGATGATTTTGAATAATATTCATGTAACTTTTGCCTCATGCCCTCAGCTCCCTTGTATCAAATAAGTATTTAGATTAGGCTTTCAGGCAACTCACAAATAGCAGATTGGTGTCGACTATGTTTTAAGAATCCTATTAACCCATTAACTCCATGTCTTGTTAATGCATATATTTTACTTTCCCAAATAACATCACCCATTAGGCGATTACAGAACATATGCGTGATGCTAATAACAATATTTTTGATTGAGTTCGTTAGTTCACCTCGTTGATCGACACTACAAATAGCTTTGGCGTACTCCTTTACGGCCTTTGCATTAAGATTAATCCAGTCATATATTTCTGGGTTAGAGATAGATGAACGAATGTCAAACCAATCATCACTGCTATTAACCGCACGCATAATCAGTGTGCGATCTTTTTTAAACACTTCCCTGTAATCCTTTGGATTGGTTAATAAATTTAAAAATTCTTCTTGCTCATTGCGAGATAAGGCAAATGCTTCTAAGACAGATACAACAAACGATATTCCTATATAAACCATAGCAGAAGGCTGTTCGCTATAACGATGAAGCTTTAATATTTGCATAACCATCTTACTATCACTATAAAAATAATGTTCTGCTTCTTTTATAGTACTTAGCCCGCCATATCGTTCAGCTTCTCTGATATACGAATCTTGTACAGCTTTGGAAATAAGACCTATCGCATGTAGGTCACCAAGCCACCCGCTTAGTGTGGCATACAAAGGTAACACTCCTCGTTCGGAGGGTTGGATACGCAAACGCAAATGAGGTTCAGGATCCGCATAACGCATAAAAAAGTATTTTTGCACTAATCCTTCAGCAATCAACTTCTCAAGCATTTCATAGGCTATAGCTATCAATTCATTTTGTCGTTTACTGCATCCATAAAGTTTATAATAGAGCCATTCATTATTGCCAGGTAATAAGGTAAGTGAATCTCTTTCGATACTCATGCGGTTTGCAGACACATTGGAAAGTGTTTTAAAAATGATATCTTTGTTACTATCTTTTTTATTTTTTTGCAAACTATCGCTATCTAAAATAAAAGGTACAACAATTTCAGTTATATACTTTTTACCCTCATCATTGATTGCTACAAAATCTTTAAATTCACAACCAATTTCAGTTAAATTAACAGATACTACGGTGTTCTTTTTAATAACATTAAATATTTCGTTTCGGTGGACTGGGTTATCAAGGTCAAGCAAAAGCCGGTTGTCAAACTCGTTTAAGAAAACAAAACGTGGGATTTCCCATTTTTGACGATATTGAATAAAGCTCTCTTCATATTTGTCTTTATCCTTTTCATTTTTAATTCCTAATATTTCTCTTGATATAATCCACGTTTCGGGTTTTATGATTATTTTATCGTAAGTGATACGAGGAGAATATTCAAAATTTATGCTGTGCCTAATAATATTTGCGATAGTATCAGTAACTTTGCTTTTGCGCATTCCTGAAACTTCATTCAAAAACCGCAACGCATTGCTGCCGAACATTGGGTTTATCATACTGGTCATGGTAACAATAACTTTTTTATCAAGGCTTTTTGACCGTATGTAGAACAAATTACTGTCTGTATCAACTCCAATATGCAAATCTCGGATGCTTAATACGTGCTTACCTTCACAAGGGTTGGTGGTTAAAGATATTTGGTAATCAAAATCACTGTTGTTTATAGTTACATTGCTGGTTCTGCCACTTGAAGGTAGTTCCGCTATTTCAACGACAACATAATCATCTAAAAGGCTTTTAACCTGCCCAAAGCCGTCTTTCAATAAATGTAATTCATCTTCTGTCAACATATCATTGAACCGCCCAAATGACTTACCAAATCCGTCCGACACCATCGCAGGTGCTAAAGTGAGCGAATAATCTGCATCGGGATGAACAAGCAAATACATTTCAAAAGATTGTTGGCAATCCATTAAATCAGACGCATTGATTTGAACATCACCGTCACACACATAATCAATATCTTCGTCCGCTATGTCTATTGACTTCTTTCCTTCCCGCAATGCTATGATTAACTTCCTATCTAACAATTTGTTCAATCGCTGTTCTTTTATCGTTTTTTGACGCTTAGGAATCGCTCTACCTATTGTATTGTTTTGAAAATGTGCCGGTGCGCCCAGCCCTTTATCCATATCCAGCAGCTCCATAATAGGTATTTCAGCATTATATCCGTACCGTTCAAGAAATAAATCCGTGTAATGCGCCATTTCATCGGACTTACTTCCTACCGGAGCAAGTTTACATATTGCGGCAACGAAGCGTTCTAAATTTTCACGTAAACTACAATCAAGCATATTACTTTCAGCATGTATTTTTAAATCAATCTGCATATAATTCTTAGACTTATGCAATGCTTCTTGCATACGAATAATTTCATTATATGCTTCTCTGCCATCACCGATGGGAGTTTTATTGTAATCTGCTATACCCTGTTGAATCTCCTTTAATTTTTCTATATAAAATGCAACGTCTTTAACATTATTGATTTTATTAAGAGATTGCAAAAGGTAATCGAGCATATCCGCATTGATTAATGGAGGTCTCAGTTCGGACAATAGATATTCGTTTTCAAGTAACTGAGAAAGAAAAGATTCAATTCTATTTATGGGAACATGAGTATTGAGTGCAGCAATATCTTCTAAAATGCCGGAAAAAGATTGATATACACAGCATTTCTGTTCAAGCATTTTTACTTGAGCAGTATACCGTATAGAAGATGATAGCTCTCGCATATTTGTGTTGTTTTCATCCAACTGCAAAAAAGTTTTATTTGGCTTTTCGATCCGGTCGCCATTTGCAAATGTAAAATCGTTGAATCTAACCCTAAGGCTTTTTCTGATAACTACATTAGACTCAATTTTTTTGATTAACCCATATAACCATTCCGTGTCTAATCGTGCTCGTTTTGTATGCATATGTAATTTCGAAACGGTAACATTTGAAGTTTTCCCGAATTTCCCAATGGATATCCCCGAAAACAAACCAAATGGTGTAGGACGGGTGGATAGCCTAATAAAGTACTTAACAAGCGACGAACGAAGTTGTTCCGAAGATTTTGACGTAACGCTTAGTTCATTTTTGGAGTTAGCCTCTAATAAGTCCATGCTGGCTACAGTTAAAGCTTCTTTCAGCACATCGCTTTCAAAAGCTTCTTTTAGGCGTATATCTAACTCTGATATGTCATTAAACATACACAAATAATCATCTACAGCGATAATGGGGGTACGAATCATAAAAAAATCCGAGACGGTATATTTAATCACTTTTTTCCTCTTTTCTCCAAATACATATGTAAATTGGTTAGATTTAGACACTATTGCAAAAACGGAAAAGTAGCTTGAGTGATAGGAATGGAAGATGTGTTAAATTTTCCAAACTCAAGCTAATTCCAGTATTTACTTTGTTAATTAGGCTACATTAATCATACACACGGTACTACAGTGCGACAATCTTGAAGAGTTTGCAGTCCACAAGCAGAGCCTAAAGTACTTGGGCAACCTTGAGTTGGACAACCATTATAGGTTTTGCAACCTAGACTTTGTGGGGGGCAATTCGCAGTTTGGCATCCAATAGTATCAGGTGCACAGTTACCACGACACGACGCCCCAGCAAATGTAGGACAGTTATTCAATGTAGCTGTTGTTGGTCCCCCTGGTAACCCCATTGGATCCAGCTCAATTTTTTGAATATCTAAATCAAAATCATCAAACATGAACATTCTCCCTTCATCCTCTATTTATATTCTTTTTGTGTTCAAGCTTCTTCGCCCTATCAACAAAAATGCATTAAACCATAATTAATTTAAAATAAACTGAATAGCAGCTTCCATCAGCTCATCTCGCCCATCCCTTATGCCTGCAACGGTTCGTGGCACATAAATATCGGGAGAAAGACCAATGCGCTGTGTCTGTTCACCTTCCGACGTATAAATTCCTAATCCGGTAAACATCATCTCAATTTCCCCCGGCAGAGGCAAAAATACAACATCCCCGTTTGCACCAATAGTATTACTGCCCATAACTGTTACATTAGAACCATTGCGGAGGGACATTACAACAAATTCAAGATTACTTTGTACTCTTTCATCTATCAAAATTACCACAGGGTTTTTGTATAAAAATGAATCCAACGGTTCAATATGATCAACCTCAAAACCCATGTCTGTCATTCTTTGAAATTCGTCTTGTACAAACCCATGACCGGAGTACATAAAAGTGTTATCTGCAAACATCCCGGGAATAAATTGCATTGGCGTGCTTATGGTAGCAAAATGCATTGGTTCTTCAATCAAGTATTCTGCCAATGCATACTGGAGGAATAATGCACCCTGCCGCATATCAATAATAAGCCCATTCGTATCTTCAAAGTCATTCATGATATCGTGCAACAATTCATTTGAAAAAATACCTGGGAAAAAGTCATCATTATCTCTCCAAGCGTTGTTTATAAGACCTATGTTATTGTCTAACAATACATGAGTGCGGCTGTCCGATGGCGCAAAAAAATTGTTAACCTCTCGGTGAGCATTCACATAAACTCTTATCTCCACACCATCCCTAAGTATATCCAATGCCATTTCTCCAATTGTTTGTTGTCTTAAAATAACATGGTCTCGCACTAAGTAGCGCAAGGCTTTTTCTTCGTTTGGAAAAGGCAAATATCGAAGCATATTTTGCGTGACTTCATCAATATCTACACCGTTTACTCTCAAAATCACATCTCCACGCAGTAAATCTCTGTCATTTTCTAACACTAAAAGATAACCTTCAGCTTCAGCAAGCCAAGTTAATACATAATACCCGCCAAACATGTTATCAAATATATCCCACATTATGCTAAATCCTTCTGCACCGAAAAAAATAATGTGGGCATCGTGCAAATTGTGGGCAATCGAAGCAAGCGTTAATTCATAGCTAAACCTATCATTGCCCTCCAACATTTTTGGTATATGGCTAAGCAGCAAATCACTCCAATTGGCATCAATTATATCCATATAGGGGAAATAA
>Ga0131853_10017204_pt1 | contig 13169 bp, 8 predicted proteins | sample TergutLab28metaG_FD_92764 | JGI IMG/M metagenome (GOLD analysis project Ga0131853, IMG submission 92764) | Labiotermes labralis P1 segment gut microbial communities from Petit-Saut dam, French Guiana - Lab288 P1 (version 2) (version 2) | ecosystem: Host-associated > Arthropoda: Insects >...
AGACATGACCATGTACTTAGTTTTATCAGCACTTACTTCCAGTCCATTCTCCCTAGTAGCAGCTACTAAAGCTTCTGCATTTTCCTTTAGAGTATGTATGCTTCCTGCCAGTATATTAACATCGTCGGCAAATTTCTTGTATCCAAGAATACTCATTAGTGGACAATACATTTGTTGCATCCTACTTATTATCCCATGTCTTTTGCAGAAATGTGCCGCTTTGTGATTGATTTATCTGCCAGGGTGACGTGAATGAGGTAAGATTTGTTGTAAGGCAACTCCAGTGTCGGATAATTGAAACATTTATTTTAAAATGCGTTTGCCATCAGTCCCTATGACATGTAATGACATTTTATGCAAAGGGCTATAAGATTTTAACAGCATCTATTATTATCAGCCTGATTATAAAGCATGCATCCTATGGAGTTGGTACTTAATAGAATACACCGGGTCTATACAGCGTGAGGGTGATGCCACCAGGTAGTGGAGTCCGTATCTGGTTATGACAGGAACAGGGTTAAGGAAACTGTACATATGAGCTGGACTGTTACAGGAGGAGACGGAGCTAGTGGTTACCAGGGAAGGGTCAAACTCTCTGATGGGGGAGACCGGGGCTAGTAATTACAAAAAACAGGACGGAGCTACGTGGCAGTGGAGAACGGGGCTTGTTGTTAGGGGTACAGCTTGAAGTGATCTTGTAGTGCAGATATGGGCAGTTTTTGGCCTGGTGGAGAAGACCGGGGCTAGTTATTACCAGAATACCTTGAAGCTACTGGTAAAAAGAGACTAAGGCTCATTGTGAGACGAACAGAGTAAAGCTACCTGGGGGAGGGGACCGGGGCCGGTGTTTACAAGAACAAGGTGGAACTACCTGGTATAGGAGACAGGGGATGTTTTTCAAAGGAATAGGAAGAAGCTATCCAGTTTCAGTAATCGCAAATTATCACAAAGTTTCTGTGTTTATCAGTTATCTGTTTTGTAGTGTCTATTGCATAGGGCCTTATTAGCATAAATGCTTTTTAGAATTTGGCTGAAATTCGAAGTGATTATTTGTTGTTGAAGTGACAGATTTATCAGCAATTAGCTAACTAACACAGTTGCCAGCAGAATCTAAGCTTGAATTCTGCCATCTCCTCTTTTCTTGAAACAAAAATAATAAAATGTTTGCACATGTAGATCAAAGTGCCTGAAAATCTTCTTGATAAACAATAAACCTGTCTTACACAGTACACAGTGTAGTGGAATATACCAAATTGTTCCTTTCGTAATATATTTAACATGGATTGGAAATTACAATTGATACTCATGAATAAACCCTAGAATTGCAAAACCGTAATTAATGGCGACAACACACGTCAAGTAAAGGTAAAGATAAAGCAGTCCCGTTACAGGCCTGGAGAGGACCAGAGGGTTCCAGGAAGTTAAGGTTCCCAGATTTCGTCACAACGGCCCAGGATGGTGGTAGGTTGTCAGCTTTACGCACCGGCCGCCTTTACCCCCAGGAAATACTCCTGGTAATTATTTCGGTTGGAGACTGAGTCGACCACAGGGCCATAGTGCGATCGGAAGTATTTTATGTCAATGAAAAGTCCACTGACACCAGCTGGGATCGAACCAGCTACCTTCCGATTTGTAGCACAGCACCTTAACCACAGTGCTACCGTGGTCTCCTCACGTCAAATTCCCAATTAAATTTTATTTTGAACAAAAAATATAGTTTTTTAATAGGTTTTCAATTTGTCTATTAATATATTCAGTGAGGTAACTGGTATTGGATTGCGCCTCCGATAATTTACTCGTAACACAGGCTTAGAATTTTGTTCTTACTATCTTGATCACATCGTGCCATCGATCCTCTAAGCCTGCCATCACGTTTACTGAGGGCTGTCTTTTCGGAACTACAATATCCGGAGGGTAGGGCCCATCGGTTCTCGAACTACTGCTGAGGATCCTCTTGCATACTTCTTCACAATAATGGAACGAAACACAATGGCTTATTGCTTAACATTTTCTATTGCTATACAGACTCATTCTACAGAAATTATTGTACATCTATAACAAAGCAGAAATTCATAATATACGCTATTTACCACAGTCTTTATTTCTTTGAACTGTAGAGAAATCGGCTAATTTGACTATTTCTCCGGTTTCATGCCAATAGGGTACAAGAGGGGAATTGTTATTTTCGGTTTATTTACACAATATAAAAGAGTTTCAAGCCGGACTGGAAGTTTTCCTGAAGATATAAATTATAACGACCGAGTTAAGCCGGGATGTAATCCGTCCATAAAATATGAACAGTGAATAGAGCAAAAGAAGTGAAGCAAGTTAGTTAAACAACTCCAAGAAACAGAGTTTCCTTTGAGAATCTAACTATTCCTCTTTTAATCAAGAAATTCCCCGCATTTCATGAAACCATGTTCACAACACGCCACTTGTGTTTACTTGAGCCAGATCAATTTAGTTCTCGAACCCCTATCCTCTTTACTGCAGATCTGTTTGAACATTTCAAACTAGATTGTAGGTTTGAATATTTTACCGCGACTGAGTGTGTTGAAGGTATCTCAGATCAACAGTGGCGTGAAATTTGAATCAATATCCAGCGTTTCAGATATTGGATCTTAAATATTTAAAGATGGAGACAGAAAAAGTCTCAGAAACGTTCAGTATTACATTGAAAGGGGTTGAAGGAAACGTTTTCAATGCAAGGAACTGAGACTAGCAACCTCAATGAAAATATGACTTTGGTGACAGATATTTGATATTTAATTATTAAACACACTGTCATTTTTTGACGTTTTGCTGACCGTGCATCTCAATATATTTATCTCAGTAATTAACCAATTGATGCACAAAATTTTTGTTTTACAATAAATTTATTTCATGCCTCTACATGTTTCGAACACAAGTGCTCGAAACATGTAGAGGCATGAAATAAACTTATTGTAAAACAAAAATTTTTGCATCAATTTGGTTAATTACTGAGATAAACACACTGTCATTGTTTCAAGAAAGGCAGTAGGAGCGTATTAATTCCATTCGTTCAGTTTCTCCGTCGCAGGTGTTTTTAGCCCCAACTGGTAAGGCTTTATAATGCAAAAAGTGACATGGCACTTCTACCACTCTTCATTTTGTGATAATTGATAAGAAACTTGTGCGATATCAGAAACCTTGCTCTTAAAATATCGGTAATTATAAGGCAGCATAATTCAGATTATGTTTCTTGAAGTGGTTAACCTACAAAAGTCCTGACGATATTACATTATTTCCGTGCACTGTATTTGAAGAAGCGTGAAGCAAAGAATAGATTGAAATATGTACTTAAAATTGTTCACGAGTAAGAAGAAGACTCACCGTTATTTGCGGTTTTAATGGCAGTTACTTTGTAAATTCTTGCCTCTTTGGATGTGACGCAATGTAGTCTGGTACAGTTGCCTCAGTTATCAAGGAAGATTGATTAATTAATTAATTATTTCATGCGTGTAGCCCGATGATGGAAGTAGTAGGATCTTCGGAAACAATGGTACAGTACTACCAGTTTGTACGGTGTTTTATCCGAGAGGACAGATATTCTAGAAGGTGTTTTGAGGTGTCTTAGCAACTGTTATTTCGATGGTATTTCATATACTTAAAGGTGCTGAACTCTGAAAGAACTACGAAGGGCGATCAGAAGTAGAAATTACAAAACATATGTCTAGTGCTATCATATAAAATAGGATAAAATAGTCAAACACAATTGTGGAAGTTTTATTAGCTCACCAATAAAAACTACATGTTTCGGCCTACCTAGTGGCCATCATCAGTTTCTATCCGTCTGCTACAAGAGATTTATTAGTTATGCATATCTGCGTTTAGGTGTAGAGATCTCATCACTTTTTGCTCTATATTGGTAACTAATATGTATTGGGGAAATGTGGGAAGCCTTGGGGAGAGATTAGATGCTCTCAGTTGGATGCCAATTAGGCTGAGACTGCAGGTGTATCATTGTCTACTCGGTAGAGAATAATACACCTGTAGTACACATATTAGTTCCCAATATAGAGCAATAGGTGATGAGATCTCAACATCTAGTCGCAGATATGCATAATGTATGAAACTCTTGTAGCAGACTGATGTAACCTGATGATGGCCACTAGGTAGGCCGAAACATGTAGTTTTTATTGGTGATGCTACTACTTAGCTAATAAAACTTCCGCTGTTGTGTTTGACTATTTTATCCTATTTTGTATGATTATAGTACACAACGGAGATGTCCCAACTTAACATTGTCTAGTGTTACTTTTTTTAATTCTAGTAAGAACAGTTCAGGTTTGATAGTTCAACTGTCCTTGTATTTTCCACATATTCCTGGCTGAAGACTTAAAAGTACAGTATATTGTGGGACAAGCTGTTCTGTTACCCGTTGACTACAGTCTTTGTCCTCTGTTATCGGCCACCGTATCAATAAATGTTTCAAAATCGCTATCTTATTTGAATTTATGACCGCCAAGGTTTTGCTTCGGTGCTGGCAACAAATTAAAGTCGCTCGGCCAGTAATTACCTGGGTCTGATCATAATCAATGGAGGATCATTACTCATATTCCATTTATGTTTATTTTATGACGACATTAGTGGTGAAGAAATTCAACATTAGTAATGGGATCTGATTGTTTATCACCTAGTTAAAGCAGGCCTCCAATGATTTCTATGATATATTTTAATATTGTCAAATTACGGACTACCAATTCTGCTTTCTTTGTCCAATAAGATTCATTTTCGCAGCTTGTATGTGTTTCACTTTAATTATTAACCAACAAATGCACTATATAAAATTTCGCATTAAAACACTTAATATCGCTTACATGTTTCGATCCTAAGATCATCCTCATGGATGCATTCCTAACAACGTACTCTTACACAACAAGATATGCTGCCACAAAACCCTGTTAATATAATGGAATTATTTTGTGAGTGGGGACCGCGGTAGCACAGTGGTTAAGGTTTTGTGCTAAAATTCGGAAGGTTGCTGGTTCGATCCCAGCTGGTGTCAGTGGATTTTTCATTGACATAATCCTTCTGATCGCACTATGGCCCTGGGGTCGACTCAGCCTGTAACAAAAATGAGTACCAGGAGTATTTCCTGGGGGTAAAGGCGGCCGGTGCGTAAGGCTGACAACCTTACCACCATCCTGTGCCGTTGTCACGAAAATCTGGGAATCTTAACTTCCTGGAACCCTCTGGGCCTGTCCAGGCCTTTAACGGGACTGCTTTGCTTTATTTTGTGAATGTTTTTAAAATGACTTTAGCAAGGAACGACGCAGCTCCCTGAGGATGATCTTAGGATCGAAATATGTCGGAGAGACTTTAAGTGTTTTAATGTGAAATTTTATATAGTGCATTTGTTGGTTAATAATTAAAGTTATTCTACGAAATGCACAGTGCAACAGTGAGGGCAATGAGGATTGTATGTGTTTATCTACCCTTCATTTTGTTCGTACTGAATAATCTCATTCCCTTCAATTTGATCATCGTTCTAATATTCGATGAACCTTATATGAATGAAACCCTTAGTATGTAATAATCTCCATTTTCCTGATCTTTATTCTAATACTGCCAAATTCAGTGAGTAAGAAATAATTTTGAGTACGAAAGTAAATAAGTATTGGGTGTTGGTATTTATGTTAGTTTTTAATTAAAATTAAGTACTTCACTTTGCCATGTATTCTACGTTCCTGTTTCACATACATTTCTGCAACCACCAATTCTAACCTCAAAAAAATCATTCCGATTAATTTGTTTGCTGAACTTCTATTTGTAAACATGTTTACACTAAAAAAATATTGTAATTTTATGTATAAACTGAGAGATGTGACGCAAACGCGATTTCACAGTAATCTATTCATTTCAGGAATACGTAAAATTGTTTGTATGTTATTTTGCAGCTTGCAGACTCTGTTTCCTGAATCATCTTAAAATAACAAACCGCTGAACAATATCCTATATATGTGCAGCGCTTTGGTAAAAAATTGCAGCGTGTTGTAGGTCCATTACATGACATCGAAATGTTTACTCTCACCCAGTAGATTTCACCAAAAGCGACGTAATCGTCTTTGCTTAACCATAGTTTGAAATAATTAAGACGACCTAACCCACTACTTATATGTGCTCTGGGTAATGTAAGGTAATTACTAGTAGATGCTGGCTTTTCACCTCGGAGTCTGGGATTCATTTCCGAGTGACTAAATATATTTTCGTGCCGACACTAGTGGCCGCGCCGTCTAAGGTGTGGGTCTGCGTCCGCTCGCTTACTGGGATTGCGGGTTCGAATCTCATCGTAGGAATAGAAGTCTTGTCTTTTTTAGTGTTGTGTGTTATCAGGTAGAGGTCTCTGCGTCGGGCTGATCACTCGTCCAGAGGAGTCCTACCGAGTGTGGTGTATCTAAGTGTGATAGTAAAGTATGGACATTGAGGAGCCCCGGACCCACTAGGGGCTTTTAGGGTTTTAAAAAAATGTGATATTTTGTGTGGAACGAAATTTCATTGCTGCGAAATCCCTTCGATCACCTGCATTCTTCCTGTACATGTCTGAACAACAATTGGAAGGAATGATATTTTGGCCATATTCCATCTGTCGCCTTATGCATTTCGACAGAAAGCAGGAAGAATCCACTCTCACTGACCATTTACAAGAGGTAGGCTCGGTCACAGGGGGTCAGTGATTGAGCTTATTTCTTCTAAATTGCCATGAGAATAGTTCCTTCAACTTCCCTTCCAAACTGACGATGGCGAAAGACAACTTCAGAAATGTTAGTCCACTCTAATACATGACCTGTCGGCAAAATACTTTAAAGATGAATATTAGGCTTCTCGCGGAGGTACGCATTGTGTTCAGGTGGTCACTAATTTTCGGGATTAAACAGCTGCATCCTTGTTTGTTTTTTTTTTTTTGAAGGCTTAAGAGGTAGTGTCTCCGGAAACTCAGAACTGTATACAATTCTGCTGGACGTGATAGCTGATAAGAGGGGGCACGCAATGGCGCAGTTGGATGAGAAACTGCGCTACACGCCGGCAGGTCACGGTTTCGATTCCCGATCATATCATTGCAATTTTTTATTAACATAAAATTTCCGAATATAATTAGCTCTGTGGTAGACTCAACATCTAACAGAAATGAGTACCAGAATTATATCCTGGGGTGTAAACGTGGCTGGTGAGCAGGGCAGACAACATTATCACATTCTTATAATTCTTATAATAAAAGTCAACAATATGCACTATTTATCAACTTTATTTTGTTAAAGAACTCTACATAGTGCATTTTGTTGGCTTTAATAATATGAATATATTCCGATGCACGGTCCTTTGAATGTCGAATAATCTCAAATTACCGCCTTCGTTTGCGGATTTTCTATACATGTGGGAGGCTCAAAGTCCAGGAAATCTACGGGCCTGTAATAGACCTGCGCAGGAATTGTTTGCCTTTAATATCAGTCAGGGGAGCAATAAAAAAGTAGGAAATACACCATAGATATTAAATTTCTCCCTATACATGTCTTGAAGGCATAAAGAAAGACTTGAAGTACTGCTCTACTTATTCTTCAACAAGGCACTAGATCCAGATGAGTGGTTAGCCTCAAATCCCGACGTCTTTACACCCAAGGAAAGAGCCCTTGAATAGAAGAAGACAGGGTGGTCTCAGAACTGGTCCAGACGTTTTGGAGTAGAGGTGATGCTGAACTTGCCGGGATTCGAACCCCGGATAGCTCAGCCCGTAATCTAGTCATTGACTGCACTACCCCGGCTTCTAATTTAATAACATGACTTACTAAAAATAATAGATGTCTTTCTTTGGATGAACTTTCAATTTATTTTGGAGCGGTCGCCGTCAATTTACTGTGAAATATATAAACTTCTGGTAGAAACGATGGTAACTTCCTACCAGACTACACGTAGTCATACTCAACAAGACTGCTGTAAAAATCCTTACTGTGACGAGTCCCTCAAAACCACTTTTTTTTTTTTAATGTGTGATATACTGGCAGGGCTTCATATACCCCAACGTCACTGCCATACTGATATTCCTCTGTTTCACCAGTTCGTTAAAAATTTGTTGGGAGACGGAGCTCGGGATTTCCCTGTATTAGAACAGACAGCTTGTTCATACACCGTTCTCATTATCTCATAGAAATCATTTCGGCAAGTATAACATTAGAACTGCTTGTAAAGAAGACGAAGGAACCTGGGAAAAATTTGTTCAAACAAAGGGAACACAAGATATATGTTCCTTTCCTTTACGATTTTTTAAAAATAAAACTTGTTCGTTTATTTTGCTTCCAAAGCTTATTATTTTTTTAGCCATCTTTCGTACAGGCGGAAGAATGAACCGAAAAATGTTCGAGATTTATGATTTCATCAAGAGGGGGTTTTTTTTGGTACTTCCGATCAAAACTTAACGTTACGAGCAGAGCTCGACGGACCCTTAGTTGACTGTTTTTATGACTCCCTCACGCGGCGAGGATAAATGGCGTGAATTTCTCATTCTGTAGAATTGCTCGAGGAGAAATAAAATTGAAAACTAGAATAGCAGCACAATTTGGGAATTGACTTCCTAATTCCATTACAGCCCAATACTTATCTGATTGCGTACTTGCTGCAGGAAATTCCACTTAATATTTTAGAAGTAGGCCTACCACATGGAAAACCGACCGGACCAGACAAGCTCAGTGAACCGCTGTGTCTCCGAAGCACAGACAAACGGCTGGAAATTTGGTATTCCATCTGTTCCAATTACAACCGCCGTCTGCATAAAAGGACCACTTGCTTGAACTCTAAGCATTAACCCTATAAAGTCTACCAGTTGCGTGCACCAACATTTTTAAAACTTAAGAATTGACAAATTTCCCCTTCTGTTTGTATGTATTTTTTATTTACCTCAGAATAAACAGGGACTTTTGCTCTATAAAACATAAACTGATTGGTTTTTATAACCGAGATGAAAAGTGTTTACAGCGCGGTACGGACTGGGTCTTTAAATAAAACAGTACGCGCTTCGTCTGTAAAGGACTGAACTGACAGTAAGTCTAATATATGTAATTTATATTTTTATTCGAGAAGTAAAATTTGCCGTTAAGGAAGCTATGAAGGCTTACGGCGGAGCGAAAGAATGGCTCCGCACATTGTTAGAAGTGGCACTGGTTGGAAGGGGGTAGTCAACTTCACGCTCTGGCCACTAAACTCCAAGGAGAGAGCCCTGACCCCTGACCCCTGACTCTTCATACGGAAGCACAACGCTCTTCCAAAACGTCTGTAACTTTCAATCGACACAATCTTTGTCCATGAAGGCTTCAATACTCGAGACTCAGCTTTCTTGTGGCATGCATTTAAAAGTCTTTCGAAAGGCATTGATACATTTTCTGAACACACCACAGGCTGAACAGTTACTGAACAGAAGTTACTGAATGCAGTTACTGAACACAGTTACTGAAGACACAAATTGCTGAACACATACCTTACTGAACATATATTCCTTGAACACACATTTACTGAAGCCACAAATTAGTGAACACACAGTTACTAAATACAAGCTACTAAACACACAACTTACTGAAAACACAAATTACTGAACATATATCGACTGGATAAGCCGTTACTCAACGCACAAGTTCCTGAACACAGTTGCTGAATATATATGGTAATGAAGACACAAGCTACTAAAAACACAACTTAGTGAACGCACGAATTAATGAACACAGGTTTTATTGAACATATATTTACTGAACATACAGTTGCTGAACACAACTTACTGAACATAGAGTTAGTAAAATTTTGTGTGTAACAGTAAGTAAGGATGCGATGACATCCATAGTCAAACACAGATTCTGTTGTTTACTACCTCTTGTGAGTCTAAACAATTCTAGTCAACTTAACACATTTTCAAGGAGCATTTTCAAATATTCATATAATAAACATTTCTTCTTTGCAAAATGTCAGTTGTAGAAAGTTAAGTAATAGCCCAATTAAACCCTAAACTTTTCATGTAAGTGACCTGACGTGTTAGTAAAAATATATTTATGGACTGTAAAATTAATTTGAATTTTAAAATAATTTATTAAAATATTTAAAGTCCTTTATGGCAGTCCACTAGGATATATTTCGTCACAACTGTATGCTATATTTCTTTATCATTTGCTTAAACTTGTGGGCATAGTGATGTTGGTTTACATTACAGAAGTTCGATCTTCGTATGTGGCTGTCTTTATAATTGGAATTCTTAATTTCTCTCTTAGTTTTAGATAAATTTTGGAACAGAGTCTTAAAACAAGCCACCGTCGCTTTCTTACAAAGCCGTTTCATAACTCAGGCAGTTATTCTTAGACTTATCAGAGGTGAACATGAATCTTCATCGCAGGAAAATTCATGTGGGAACTCTGCTGGACAGGTACTGGATTTCGTCTCCAAGTTCTTCAAATTTCGACAGTCATTTTTATTCCACCAATTCCCCTAACCATTCAGATTCCACCGATGCCAAATAACCTTATCAACGGACAGTGTCCTTAAATTTATACTTCTCTTGATTCTTTTCACATTCTGCATAAATCAGCGTCTACACATCATTGTAGAAAACATCGCTGTATATAACCTAAGCTGATGAAATACCATCGTTAAATAAACTACAATCGGAAGGCCAACGTTACTTATCATTCATTATAAGCAAAAGTTTTTACAGGATGTTCGAGATTGGGCTTTATCTTAGTTCACTCTTACAAAAACTTGGCAAATACGCTGATAACGAAAACAGTAATATTTTCTACCGTAAAGAATCTGTGGTGACGTCCCCTTGGTATCTTAACAGAGAAAAATTCAATTGAGAGGTCGGGTATAAATATTTCAAGTGCGTCTGCTCGTATTTTTAAATCTATAGCGACTATATATATGAATTGCGGCTTAACGTATAAGGGATACCGGGGAGACTGAGATTAGTTGAGGACAAATGTACTCTTATTTAGAGCCTGTAGTATTTCATGGACCTCACAAGGAAGTTTTCTGAAGGAAATTCTCGGTATATTCCCAAGTGTAAACCTAATGGTTTAGAAACTACAAAGTCTGAAGTCAGTTTCGTACGTATGTCTTGATAATTTCGTAATAAATGATGAATCATGCGACATCGTCGATTCGCATACTTACAGCTTGGTTGAAGAAAATTCGAGTCTTGTAGCATACGAGCCCGCGGTAATTGGTGAATATTGAACGAATTTTCCGAGGAAATTCGTTACTTCCATCTTTAGGGCCTAAATATTCCAGTGCAGAAAACGATTTCTACACCACGTGGGTCATGACGACAGAAGCAACAAGCTCCTCTGAAAAGTCTATAGTTATATAAAAATCACAGCTTCATTAAATCCAAGAATATTTGAATTTTGTGTTTTTTCTCTGTTGTTTGATTCATTTATGTCCAATTATCTTAGGTTCTAAATACTAAAATTTACTTTTCTAATGCAGTTTTATACCGTAACTTTTATGTGACAGGATTGAGAAATATATAGTATTGGTTCCCAAAGTGTGGTTCGTCGATCCATGAGATTCACGACTAGTTCCTAGAGGATGTGTGGAAACATTTCTGTAATGGCTACTTTATAGTGTACTTATTTTTTAAATTAAAGGATAAATATTTTGTTACAAATAATCGCGGAATTTCTGTAATTAGCGATATGTTTATTTCGTATGATCTTTCGAATACCGAATTAGGAGACGTACTGTACCGGTGCGCAGGTTGCAACCTGTGCACAATACGGCCACCTACAGAGTGTGACGACACCAGATGCTGTATAATACAATTCGACCTCCTGATGATGAGCACAACAATGTTCGAAACATATAGAGGAATATAATAAACTTATTATAAAACAAGAATTTGTGAATTAAATTGGTTAATTGCTAAGATTCTATCCCCTCGTATTATGGACATGAAAGGGCTTCCCCCGATCAAGTCACATCATCAGGCCGAACACTAAGATCGATGGGCAAACACACCAGACAGACCACGAGACGAGATTGCATGTCCCAGAAAGCACCATGCTGCATCAGCACTAGGAGGGACAGAAGGGGGGGGGTTACATGTGTCAAAGAAAGAAATATCCATAAAATAAAAATAGTAGATATCGCAACAAAACACTTTCGTGTCACAGCGAAATAATCTTTACTAAAATTATAAGTATATATGAAATAGTCATACACAAATTTGTATTTATTAGATTATATAGGTTATAATTCAGCTACATGTTTCGGCATAATTACAAGGCCATCTTCAGGCTGATCTTTGGGTAGGTGTAGTGTACAATTGAATATGCTTTCAATCTACGATATCTCGTATTACGTCAGTTACGCACCGGGTACCAAAATATTTTTAGGCGAATTATTTTAAAGAGTGTAGTTTTAGGGTGAACTATGCAGAAAAATACCAAATCGACTTTGCAAAAACTGATGAATATGTTTTATTTATTTATTTATTATAGCTTATTTAAATAGGCTTACAAAATATTGGGATTAATTATAACATCCAGTGGCAGCATGATGAGCTGACTTTTCGTGCCCATGAAATTAGTCTTTTATGAGCGTAGAAATTTACCTATGTATCTGTACTTACACTTGTCACGCCCTGGCCGAGTGGACCGCAGAGTTGGTTGGAAAGTTTTTGAGTAGGGGAAAAAAATTTCTTGCCCCCCCCCCCCCCAACCCCGGATTCAATTCTCGGCTCGTCCAGCCTATAACCTCGTCAACATATCGTCTGCACTATACCGACTTCTGCCTGATAAAGGTGAATTGTAATACATGTAACACGTAACAGTCGTGGTCAGTTAGAATTATTGCCAGCTTATGTTTTCGGACTAAGAAAGGCAACGAAAGTCTCAAACAAGAAATACGGGTTATTTTAACACCAGTACCGTGCATCCTTTTATTATTTTGTAGTGACCAACCAATGCACAATTAATAGACATACCGGGCCAGCAAGACGACAACATTAACCTTTTGGTGCCGGAATTTTTTTTAAATTTTAGCACATCCTGTAAATAAAATGTGAATAATACAGGAACCAAATATATTAGAATTATGAAACAAACTGCATTTTGAAGAGAAAGAAACGGAGAGTATATACCATGTTTAAAATATTCAGTACCTATATTTGTTGAATA
>Ga0131853_10017205_pt1 | contig 13169 bp, 11 predicted proteins | sample TergutLab28metaG_FD_92764 | JGI IMG/M metagenome (GOLD analysis project Ga0131853, IMG submission 92764) | Labiotermes labralis P1 segment gut microbial communities from Petit-Saut dam, French Guiana - Lab288 P1 (version 2) (version 2) | ecosystem: Host-associated > Arthropoda: Insects >...
GTGCATTGTGATTTCGTCTTTTCACCCCATAGACACCACATGCTTCCTGTCTTGATGCCGGATGAGATGGATCGTATGATTTTATGTACTGCACCGAGTAAGACATTTAATCTGGCGGGGCTTCAAATCTCAAATGTGTTTATCTCCAATGATAGCTTGCGTCTTGCATTCAAACAGGTGCTTTCTAAAAGTGGATTCTCCAACGCAAACGGGCTTGGCCTTGTGGCTTGCGAGGCGGCATATACGGGTGGTGCGCCTTGGTTGGAGGCTTTGATTGCCTATCTATGGGGCAACATGCAGCATATCAAGCACTTTCTCCAGGTGCATTTGCCAGAGGTACAGCTTGTTGCGCCGGAGGGTACATACCTTGCTTGGCTGGATGCCCGTGACTTGGGGCTTGACCCGGCGGAATTGGATCACAGGTTGCTATATGAAGCGGGGGTTTGGCTCAGTCCGGGGCATTCCTTTGGGCAATCCGGCGCGGGGTTTTTGCGTGTGAATACCGCTTGTCCACGGGCGACTTTGGATGATTGTTTAAATCGAATCAAGCAGGTCTTTGCTTAATATTATTATAAAGAGAGGTTGATTGTATGAACAAGTTCGAGTTTTATTCCCCCACAAAAGTCTACTTCGGGAAAAACGGTGCAGGAAAAGCCGGTGAGGCAATCAAAGAATTTGGCGGCACACGGGTGCTCCTCCATTACGGCTCGGATCGGGTACTTGAAAACGGCCTCATGGATACGGTGAAACGTTCACTGGATGATGCGGGTCTCTCTTATGTGATGTTAGGCGGCGTTGTGCCGAATCCTCGTGTATCTATGGTGCGCGAGGGTGTGAAGCTTGTTAAGGCGGAAGAGGTTGACTTTATCTTTGCAGTGGGCGGCGGCAGCGTGATTGACAGTGCGAAAGGCATCGCCATGGCTGCTTGCAATGATTGTGACGTTTGGGATATCTATATCAAAAAATTCGTACCTACAAAGGCGCTTCCCACTGCTAATATCCTCACCATTGCGGCGGCTGGTAGTGAGACGAGTAATTCTACTGTCCTCACCAACGAGGAAAATTGGCTCAAGGTGGGATATGGTAATAACTTGGTGCGTCCGAAGTTTACGATTATGGATCCGGAGCTTCTATATACCCTTCCCCCTTACCAGACTGCATCCGGCGTTGTGGATATTATGATGCACACCTTGGATCGTTACTTCTCTCCCGGCGGCGTAAACGAACTTACGGATCGCATCGCGGAGGAACTGTTGCGTGTCACCATGCGTTATGGTACGGTCTGCATGGAAGAGCCGGAGAACTATGAGGCGCGTTCTGAAGTCATGTGGGCGGGTAGTCTTTCCCACAATGACCTGACAGGTCTTGGTCTCCCGGGTGATTTCGCTGTCCATAGATTAGAGCATGAGCTCTCCGGCAAATATGATGTGACACATGGTGCGGGACTTGCCGCCATCTGGGGTAGCTGGGCGAGACATGTCTATAGCGCTAACCCCATGCGTTTTGCACGTTATGGTGTCCGTGTGCTTGATCTGCCTATGGATTTTGAGAACCCGGAAAACACCGCACTGGAAGCCATTCGTGTAACGGAGGCGTATTTTGCTTCCATTGACATGCCGATTACGATTACAGATCTGGTGGGTAAGGAAATCTCTGATGCGGATATTGAGGATATGGCTGACAAAGCTTCTTGGAATGGTGAGAGAACATTAGGGACTTTCATGGTGCTTGATCGAGCGCAGATGGTTGCGATTTATAAGGCTTCTCGATAAGTAGAACATAAAACGAAAACAGTAGCTTGCCGATGTGGTATCGGTAAGCTACTGTTTTTTCGTTTATGTATTTATTAGCGAAAGAATATGTTTCTTACAAACAGCATTGTACCGCTCAATATGAGCAGGGCAATAACAGCGCGTTTCATTTTGGCTTCATCAATATGTTTATCCGCGTTTCTGCCAAGCGCCATGCCAATTACTACAGCAGGAAGCAAAACAAGCGTTATCTGCAATATTTGCCTGTTGAGTATACCTGTTGCCCAATATAAGGCAAGCCTGAACAGATTCTCGCAGAAAAAAACGAAGCAGGTATTCGACCGTAGCTGCTGCTTGTTGTCTGTGGTTTTACTGAAATAAACAGCAACCAGCACCCCCACACCAAAGATGCCTGATAAAATCCCGGAGATCAGCCCGGTGAGGGTCACTATGACCGCACTGTTTTTCTTTTCTTGTACGTCAGCCTTTTTGTGTGCAAGTTGGAGTGCCATCCCCACAATCACTAAGCCAAATATGGCTCTTAGAAGCCAGTCCGCCCCCAGTGTCAGGAAAAAAGTGCCGGGAATCAGCCCTACCACCATGAAAGCGGCTAAGGGAAGCGTGCGCTTGAATGTGATCGCCTTTCGTTCACGCCAAGCTATGTATCCATTTGTGGGTATGCTCATCAGCAAATCAACAGGGGTGGTTATGGTATTGGGGACGACAAAGGAAAAGAGAGAGCCCATAAGCAGTGTGTTTCCAAACCCGGTGATGGCTTTGACAAAAAATGCGAGAAAGGTAGCAAAAAATAAAAAGATATTTTCCCAGGATAGTATCATATCTAACATCAATTACGCCTCACTGCCGCTCAAAATATAACCTCCCTATACACGAGACTTCTTCCCCCGCCGCAATAACACCGTAGATACTCCACCCAGCACCACAAGTCCTGCGGCGAAAAAGCCGCCGATGAAGGCTGATATGGTGATGAAAAACGGATATGGCACGATGTTAATGAGCAGGTCTACCCGGGAATCGAGTATCCAGTAGTCATTGTCGAAGAATATCTCATGGAATATCACAAAGGCGTGATGCCAGTTGATCGCGATGACCGCAACCAGAATTAGGAGCGCAGCTAGAATTGCAATCGTCCCAATCTGCCAACTTTTGAACAGATAACGGAAATGTTCTCTGCCTTTGAAAATGAATAAGCCCAGTGTTGCAAGGAAGAGCACGATGAGGATGTTTTGGATCACCAAGCCCACCGCAAAGAGCTCGTACACGTCTATCATGTGGCGAATTTCAATCTCCGAGAAAAAGTACCGCGCCTCGCCGCCCACTGTGGTCATGATCTGTAAATCAGGCTCTCTGCCCTGCATATAGCGGATCATGTGGCGGGTAACTTCGTGGAGGTCTTCGGGCTGCATGTTTACGACTTCATAGGTGTTGTTCACATCGTACTGCCAGCGGTAGAACCACATGCCAAAGCCCGATAGCTGGACACCGAGAAATAAAATGAGCGTGATGAGGCTGATTGCGTTTAAAACACCGCTTAGCTTTAGGATTTTTTGCATAGAGCGCTCCTTAGACATGTTTTGTATATTGTAGCACTATCTGAGTGGCAAGACAAGCACACATACCACAGTTTTCTCTGTCTGTCAAGCAGGATGGATCACTACATATTGTATTCGTTTTTTTTTCGACCCTCTTGTATTTTCTTTTGCTTTATGCCGTGTCGATTTTTGCTTTCGCCTGTGAAAAGTCAATTGTGATTTCAGCTAAAAAAATCTGTCATTTCCTGTCTATTTGTCTAATAAAATGCAATTTTTTGCTTCGGCTCTCTATGTATTTTGTTGACATAATTTTGTAACCGAATTGTACTACAAATAGTTAACCACATTTTCCACAGGGTTATCCACATTCTTGAATCCGTTCTGTCTCTAGTGTTTTCTCTTTTAATTTTGCTTGTAAAAGAATCTTCAAATGAATCTCTTTTGTTTTTTTATTGGTATTTTCGTTTGCATAAGTCTATCTGTGTCGCACTTTGTCAAAAGAGATAGAAAAAACCCCTCTCTTAGAGGGGCTTTGTTGCGTATGCATTCAAGTCAAGGTGCGCAAGTGGGGATGGTTTTTCTTCATAAAACGCCTGACAAGCGATCATGGCGGCGTTATCACCGCAGAGGGATAGCGGGGGCAGATATAGGGTTTTGCCCATTTGTCCGGCCTCCCGTTCTAAATCGCGCCGAATACGAGAGTTGGCGGCAACACCGCCCGCTATGGCAATATTCTGATAGCCTAGGACACGGGCGGCCTCCATGGTACGCGGGACGAGCACATCACTCACAGCAGCGGCAAAGGAGGCTGCTAGGTCTGCCTGATTGATTGGCTCTTTTTTTTGTGCGGCGTTGTGGATGATGTTTAATACGGCTGTCTTTAGGCCGGAAAAGCTCATGTCCATGGGACTACCATCAATCACAGCACGCGGGAGTGCATAGGCTTTGTCATCCCCGCCTTGGGCTAGGTCATCTAAGGCTTTGCCGCCGGGATAGCCGAGGCCTAATACACGGGCTATTTTGTCAAAACACTCCCCCGCCGCATCGTCCCGGGTTGTGCCGATGATCTCCATGTCTGTATAGCCGCGCACGTCTATCAGCAAGCTATGTCCGCCGGAGACGACGAGACAGAGAAAGGGCGGTGTGAGTTCCGGGTATGCGATATAGTTTGCTGCGATGTGACCGCGGATATGGTGGACAGGGATCAGCGGGATGCCCAATGCGTAGGCAAAGCTCTTGGCGAAGTTTAGGCCGACCAATAACGCACCGATTAGCCCCGGCGCGTATGTGACAGCGACTGCGTCTAGGTCTTCCTTTGTGAGTTTCGCCTGCGCTAGTGCTTCCTCGACTAGCTTGGTGAGGATGATAATATGATTCCGTGACGCGATCTCCGGCACAACGCCGCCATAGAGGGCGTGGAGATCGGCTTGGGAGAAGACCTCATTTGCCAGGATCTCTCTGCCATTTCTAGTGATGGCAACGCCGGTCTCGTCACAGGAGGTTTCGATTGCTAGGATTATCATGGGGGACTCCTTTGTTGCTTGTGGTAGCGAATGCTTATGAGGTACATAGGCTCCTTTTGTAAAGGAGCTGTCGCGAAGCGACTGAGGATTGCCCTTTGTGCGGTGACATTGTTACAAATCCTCCGTCAGGCTACGCCTGCCACCTCCTTTGGAAAAGGAGGCTTTAGCTTTATTTATCTCATAGTGGCTCTACCGACATATTCACAAATTGTTTTGGCAAGCTGCATGTCCGATGCATTGAACGTGATGAAAGCGTGAAGGGTAGGTTCGATTTTAGTCATAGGTGTATCCCCTACCATATATGGAATTTCACTAAGGGTTTCAAAAGACATAAAGCCATGGGGCTCTAGCTTCATAGAGTGGATTTTTGATAAAGGTATCACTTCTGCGGTAGTACTATCATTTGAGTTTATTGTAAGAGTGCCCTTGGATACCACCCACTCTTTTCCCCCCATTGTATGGTAGTCATTTGAGCGCAGGAAAATTGTTCTTGTGACCTTATCCATATAGGAGTGCTCTCCTACTTTTTCAGGTATAATCGTTTGCTGTCTTTTGAGTTTCTTACTACTAGAGCGAACGATCCAGCCAATGAGAAAAATGATTGTTACAATCGTAAGAAATGTCGTTTCGAGACCATCTCCAAAAGGTTCAAACCAAAGGGTAAAAAACATAATGGCAATGTAAAGAACAAATAGTAGCTTTCCAACAGGATTTTTCATATGATCTCCTTCTGCGAATATGCAATTCTGTACACTTTCTACAACTTACAACTCAAACTCATCAACACTGCATCTTCCGACGGGTTTTTGTAATAGCCTTTGCGCAGTCCCACATCTCGGAAGCCCAGCGTGTGATATAACGCGATTGCTGGAATGTTCCCGGCACGGACTTCTAGGCGAATTTCTCGTATACCGCGTTTTTCTGCTTCTGCTATGGCGGCTTCTAACAAACGCCGACCAATACCTTGTTGTCTGGCGGCCTTTTTGACGGCGATCTGTTCTAGTTCCGCTTCCGGTGCAATGCATTGCAGGACGGCATGTCCCAGCACTTGTTCATCTCGCACTGCAACATAAAAGATCGTGTTTGTGTCTTCCATCTTCCGCACAATGAGGGCTTCGCTCCAAGGGTCTGGAAAGCTTTCTTGCTCAATTTGGACGATTTCCGCTAGATGGTGTAGCTTCGCTTGCTCTATCATTTGGCATCAAACCAAGTCCTACCGATTTTGGCTTCTGCTTCCAAGGGGACATCAAGTGTGATGACCTTTTCCATCTCCTCTTTTAAGAGCGCCCCAACGTGATCCGCCTCCTGTTCGGGACATTCCACAATCAATTCATCGTGGACTTGTAGGACTAGTTTTGCTTCTAGCTGTTCGGTCTCCAGTCTCTCATGTACACGGATCATGGCAAGCTTCATGATATCAGCCGCCGTACCTTGGATGGGCATATTGAGGGCGACACGTTCGCCGAAAGATCGGGTATTGAAGTCTGATGCGGAAAGCTCCGGTAGCGGACGGCTTCGGCCGAAGAGGGTTCTGACTTCCCCATCCTTTTTCGCCTCTTCCACGACCCGGGTCATATACTCGCGCACACCTTTATATTTGGTGAGATAATTTTCAATGTAGAGCTTTGCCTCCACATTTGAAACGCCGATATCTCCTGCCAGTGAAAAGGCGGAGATGCCGTAGACGATGCCGAAGTTTACCGCTTTGGCACGGCTGCGCATCAGCGGTGTCACGTCTTCCGGCGGGACATCAAAGACCTGTGACGCGGTCACAGTGTGAATGTCTTCCCCGTCACGGAAGGCTTTTTGCATGGTCTCATCCCCGGAGATGTGGGCGAGGAGGCGGAGCTCAATTTGGGAATAGTCTGCGTCTACCAACACTTTACCGGGGGCTGCGATGAACATTTTGCGGATCTCACCGCCCAGTTCTTTGCGGACGGGGATGTTTTGCAAATTGGGCTCTGTTGAGCTGAGCCTACCTGTGGCGGTGACGGTCATTTGGAAATGGGAATGAATGCGGCCGTCCGGCGCTATTGTCTTGGCGAGGCCGTCGGCATAGGTGCTTTTCAGCTTGGAATATTCGCGGAAATCCATGATTTGCTGGATAATATCGTGCTGGGGCTTGAGCTTTTCCAACACGTCAATGTTCGTTGAATATCCTGTTTTGGTTTTCTTGGATGGCGGCAGTCCCAGCACGTCAAAGAGAACGTGTCCCAGTTGTTTGGGGGAGTTTATATTAAACTCCTCCCCTGCCTGTTCCCAAATTTCGGCTTGGGCGGCATTGATCCAAGTGGTGAGTTGATCCCCGAATGTTTTTAGGGCGGCGCGATCCACAAGAAAGCCGGTGTGCTCCATTTGGGCGAGGGCTTCGCAAAGGGGGAGTTCGATTTCCGTAAATACGCGTGTATGCCCTGTTTCCTCTAGCCGTTTGCGGAGGACGGGGTATAGGCTTTGTATAATCGCAGTCGGCTCTGTGCTTGCGTGGTCTAGGTATTCCTCCGCCAACTTGTCCAGCGGATAGGTGCTGACCGTTGGTTCTAACAGATATGCGACTAGTGCCGTGTCGAAGATGTAGCCTTTTGTGTCTATGCCCTCTTCCAGTAGGGTGCGCATGTCGTCTTTGATGTGGTGTCCGACTTTGGACACTTCTGCACCGAATAGGGCTTGCAGAAAGGCATTGTAGCCCAATCCTACGGCGTTCCATGAGACAACGCTAATCCCCTCAGGCTCGCCGATTTCTACACTGTCTAAGCCGTCTAAGATGCGGACGGCAATGTAGTCCGCCGCTTTGCAACGGGTGAGCAGTGCATCCAGGGCTTCTTCGCTTTGGATATGGGTAATCGGTAGCTCTTTGACCTGTTTTTCCTCTGTAGGTGCGCTTTCTAGTCCGAATTTGGTGATAAAGCTTGCGAACTCTAGCTCCATGAATAGTTTCCGCAGAGCAGGTGCGTCGTATGGGACACGTTTTGTAGCTTCCGGCGTGAAGTCAAAGGGTACGTCACAGACTATGGTCGCAAGATCATAAGACATGCGGGCGGATTCTTCACCAGCGGCCAGTTTTTTGCGTACACCGTCTTTGATTTCGAGAGATTCCAGATCTGTATAGACCTGTTTGATTGTGCCATAACGCTGGATCAGATCCATCGCCGTCTTCTCGCCTACACCGGGGACACCCGGGATGTTATCTGAGGCGTCACCCATTAAGGCTTTGAGGTCGATCATACGCCTTGGTGTGAAGCCGTAGACTTCCTCTACCTTTTCCGGCGTATAGTTTTCCGTTTTTGTCTGTCCCATACGGGAGGTGACGAGTTTGACTGTGACGTAGTCTGTCACCAGTTGTAAGCTGTCTTTGTCCCCTGTGACGATCACGCAATCCCAGCTTGCGTCGTGGGATTTTTGGGCGATTGTACCGATTAGATCATCTGCCTCAAAGCCCGCTAGCTCATAGCGTGGGATATGCATAACATCCAATACCTGTTTCATGATGGGCAACTGGACGCGGAGCTCATCCGGCATGGGTTTGCGCTGGGCTTTGTATTCTGTGTACATCTCATGGCGGAATGTGGGCGCTTTTAGGTCGAAGGCGACACAGAGCGCGTCCGGGTTTTCTTCTGCCAGCAGCTTTTGTAGGATGGAGAGAAAACCATATACGGCGTTAGTTGGCATACCGCTCTTGGTGGAGAGCGGACGGATGCCGTAGAAGGCGCGGTTTATGATGCTGTTGCCGTCGATGACCATGAGTTTCATAGGGGTGTCTCCTAGTTGCAATAATATAGTGTAGCAAATGCTTATTCGTTACGTTGTAGGGGACGATGCCCATATCATGCCCTGCGGGTGCATCGTCCCGATCTTTCGGTTTCGGTGCAAATTGGGGATGCGGGGCGATGTGGGCATCGCCCCCTACAATGATAGGGTACACCTGTAGGGGCGATTATCAATCGCCCGTGGTTTCAGTGTTGTCGGCAGTAAGGGCGTAAAGGGCGCGGGCGATTGATAATCGCCCCTACAAAGTGCGCTGTACCTAACATAAATTTCCTACGCTCTCTTCCACTTAATCCCCTGGGGCGTATCTTCCAACACAATACCCATGTCTTTGAGTTCATCCCGGATTCTGTCTGCCTCCGCCCAGTTTTTGTCCGCTCTTGCTTGCTGACGAGCCTCGATGAGGGCTTCGACTTGTGCGTCTAGGTTATCTCCCCCGCTTGCGTCTTTGGCGTAGAGTAGGCCGAGGACATCCGTCAGTTCGCGTAGTGCGTCCAAGCAAGCTTCTGCAAATTGTTTGGATGGGGTTTTGTCCGCCCCGGTTTGGGTGTTGATCTCGCGGACAAGTTCAAAGATGACGGCGATGCCATCTGCTGTGTTGAAGTCGTCGTCCATGGCTTGGATGAAACGGTCTTTATAGCTTGGAAGCGTTGCGAGGAGTGTTTGCTCCTCTTCTGAAAGTTCCTCAACCTTGGCGTTTTTAATCAAGAACTCCAGATTATCCACCGCGGTGTAGAGACGTTCCAATCCAGCTCTCGCCTGCATTAAAATCTCGCCGGAGTAATTGAGGGGACTTCTGTAGTGGCTCATGAGCATGAACATACGAATGGTGTCATAACCGTATGCTTCCGCCGCCTCACGGACGGTGAAAAAGTTACCGAGACTTTTGCTCATCTTCTTGCTGTCAATGGACAGGAAGCCATTGTGCATCCAGAAGTTGGAGAATTTGCAGCCGTTTAGAGCTTCCGACTGCGCCACTTCATTTTCATGGTGCGGGAATGCCAGATCCTGCCCGCCGGCGTGGATGTCAATGGTTTTACCCAGATAGCGGTTGGCCATGACAGAACATTCAATATGCCAACCTGGGCGGCCATCGCCCCAAGGAGACGGCCAGGACACCTCGCCCGGCTTTGCGGCTTTCCAGAGGGCGAAGTCCATGGGGTTTTCTTTCTCTTCCCCAACGCCGACACGTGCGCCGGCTTGGAGTTCTTCTATGTTTTGACCAGAGAGCTTGCCATAGTGTGGAAATGTCTCCGTACGATAATACACATCTCCGCCGATTTGATAGGCAAAGCCTTTATCAATCAGCGTCTGCACCGCTTCGATGATGCCCTCGATGTTTTCCGTTGCTTTTGGATGGACAGTCGCTTCGCGTACGCCGAGACCTTTTGCATCGGTATAATATTCCGCGATAAAGCGCTCTGTGAGCTCGTCACAGGTGATCCCCTCTCGGTTTGCACGGTCGATGATTTTGTCGTCTACATCCGTAAAGTTTTGGACGAATGTGACATCCAGTCCGCGCCATTCCATGTAGCGTCTGAGTGCGTCAAACACGATGACGGGGCGGGCGTTGCCCACATGGATATAGTCATATACCGTCGGGCCGCAGGCGTATAGTTTGACTTTGCCGGGCTCGACCGGGATAAACTCCTCTTTTTTGCCGGCTAGGGTGTTAAATAGTTTCATGTTGATTCCTCCTAATTTTGCGGGTGGTGAGCGGGCGGGCTAACCCCGCCCCTACAAATTTTCAATTAAATCACAAATAACTGTACCTGCCAAAATGAGCCCTGCCGTCCCCGGTACGAATGCATTGGATGCGGGGATTTGCCGCCGGGAGGTGCAGGTTCTTTGGACATCTGGCGGGCATATACAGTTTTTGTTGCAGTCATCCGCTGTGTTTTCGATTGGTTTTTTTGCTTTCTCTTTGGAATAGACCACTTTGAGCCGTTTGATCCCCAGTTTCCGCAACTCCCGCCGCATGACGCGGGCCAGGGCATCGTTTTGGGTTTTGTAGATATCTGTTACCTCAAAGGCTGTGGGGTCTAGCTTGTTGGCTGCCCCCATGGAGCTAATGATGGGAACACCTGCGGCGTATGCGCGTCTGACCAGTTCGAGCTTTGCTGTTACTGTGTCCACCGCGTCTACGATGTAGTCGTATTTGCTGAGATCGAATTGATCTGCCACGTCCGGGCCATAGAACGTTTGATGAGCCTCCACCTCTGCCTTGGGGTTGATGGATTTGATCCGCTCTGTCATCACGTCTACTTTGTTACGCCCTACGGTATCGCGGGTTGCGATGATCTGGCGGTTTAGGTTGGTGAGGCAGACTTTGTCGTCATCGAAGATGGCGATCCGTCCCACGCCTGAGCGGACGAGGGCTTCCACTGTGTGTCCGCCCACACCGCCGATGCCGAAGACGGCGACACGGCTTTTGGATAGGTACTCCATTGCTGTTGAGCCTAAGAGCATTCTGGTACGGGAAAATTGGTCTAGCATTTGTATGTTCACCCTCTCATGGGTTGTTTATTGTGCTGTCGGGCAGGCGTGTTGTTTGCTGTGGGTTTGCTTATTTAGAAACGGCTGACATAAAGAAACTTGCTCTTAAATTATATTGCCTATTTTCCCAAGCTCATCTTTGACTTTCTTAAAATGATCCCAATGCTGAAACTCACTTTTAAATTTCGTTCTTTTTTCATCAGTGTTTAATATTTTACTGAGATAACGATAAGCTTGAGCATCATTAAGCACAAACAATGACTCACAAATAAGTCTGTCATAGTCGTAATTGTTATACATAATAAAAACATCAATCATATAGGCGATTTCTTCTTCGGAAAAGGGTATAGCTGAGCCATCATATTGAATTATCTGTGCGTTAATAGCGTCGATTACTAAATTCTTGTGGAATTGATATTCTTTGTAAAAGTCAAGCAAGTCTTTTAAGTCAATTTCCAAGTCGTATTGCTTGATAGACCAAAGTATATCCGTTATCGCCTTAAATTGATTATTTATTTCATGCATATTTGGATTCCGTCCTGTTTTAAAAAATGAATTCCACACGCCCCTACAATGCAATACCTATAATGTGCAAAATGACCTTGTTGTGTCCTACGATATCACGGGTTGCGATGATTCTTTTATGTTCACCCTCTAAAAATGATATCAGCCTTTGCAATTCTCGCCTCAACCTCACTGTATTTTGGCGGTTCCGGTGTCATTTCTTTATTGATTTCACATGTTATTGGAACAATCCAAAGCAAGTTTATATTTTTCTCCCTAAGAAACTTTGATTGCATCACATTAACATCTTTATCTGAAACCAGCGCTGCATTATTGTGCTGTGCGTCCACTTGCAGAGCAACTGTCTGTCGATGGCTTAAAAAAGCATTGGACGACCACGGTATTGCAGCAATTGCGGATATTTGAGAGAGTACACCCGGCTCGTCAAGCTCTTCCTTGGTTTGGTAACAAAAGCCAAGTTCCATGTATTCATAATTCTGATAGTCCTCAAAGTGCATGTCTACTTTTGGTTGCGGAAAAAGACCCACACCTATGGTAAATGCATATTTCATGTCATCTTTTTCAAATGTAACAAGTGCTTTAGGTGGGAAGTTTCCTCCATCAATTGCGTAATATTTATTATGTTCGCCGTATTTGCGCTCAAGCTCAGATAGATAGGATTCTTGATAGTCCTGCCAAAGCGAAGAGAAATCTTGCTTCCAAAACACCCTTGCTTCTTCTGCTCTTTTAAACAATACGTTTGTGTCCGGCTCGCCTAATGGAAATGGAATATGAGGGAACTGATCTGTACACGAATATTTGGAGTAGCCGCTGAAATCTTGGTTTGCCCAATATGGTATTACACAAATCAATTCATCGCCCTCATAAAGTGAAGCGATAAATCCCTCTTTCCCCCACACGATTTCAAGTTGCTCTGCTTTCAGAGGTGCTAAATCATTTTGAAACGCACAATATTTGCTCGGAACTTTGGGCTGCAAGCCCCGTTTCATGTCACTTTGTGCAGAATATGCATCATCTACTGCTACATGATTTTTTATCCAGCAAGTTGTCATCGTGTCGTTGCCCGTTGAATCAATTTGAAGTAAATATAAATAACTGCAATCATTGTCAACAATAACTTTTGCGGATAAATCTGCCAAGGGGGATGCAGAAGAAATGATACACTCACTTTTCTTTTTTCCAAATCCAAATATACCCATATCGCTATCTCTCCCCAAATATAAATTTTCTCATGCAGTCAAAAGAATCCTATCGCAAATTATACCACGCTGCCAACGAGCCGATGAGCATTTTGGTGCGGGGAAATTGGTCTAGCATTTGTATGTTCACCCTCTCGTGGGTTGCCTATCACGCTGTCAAGGCAGGTATGTTGCTTGCTGTAGATTATGCTTATACTACAGGATTATCTTAATGCACGAATAGCTCCTATGGTAAGGTCATCCCTTCCTGTATCGCCAAAGTCTTGTACGCTCCAGCCAGTACCATACAAAAAGACGCCATGTTGCATCAGTGTGCGAAGTTGTGCCGGATGGATATTGTCGGCAAGCAAAACCCGAACA
>Ga0131853_10017206_pt1 | contig 13168 bp, 7 predicted proteins | sample TergutLab28metaG_FD_92764 | JGI IMG/M metagenome (GOLD analysis project Ga0131853, IMG submission 92764) | Labiotermes labralis P1 segment gut microbial communities from Petit-Saut dam, French Guiana - Lab288 P1 (version 2) (version 2) | ecosystem: Host-associated > Arthropoda: Insects >...
AAATTTGTTTTATTCATATATGCCTATTGTACAGTAGCACATAGTTTCAATTGACATGATATCAGAGAATTTGACTAAGATACAATGCTGACAATGGGAAAGGGGATCGTGTTAATATTATTCCAGTATTACTGGTGACTATAGTATTACCGTCCAGATCCATTATTGGTCTGAGTCCCATTTGCATCGATTTAGTCAGTTTTTGCATCAGCTGAGGAAGGTACATGATCCTATGTCACTAGTCCAAAACACAAAAAAAATCCCCACCATTCACATAACACCCCCATGCTTTGGTCGAACTATTTGTTCGCAGTATCCCACACATCTACTATGTAGAGAATGAAACCAGCGACCTTCCGATTTGCAGCACAGCACCTTAACCACTCCGCTACCGCGGTCCACGTGATTCGTATAATACGAAGAATAAATAGAGATTTCATACCTGACAGAATTAATAGACTTTATCTGTGATGGATGGGGAGCATATCTGTGAAATAACAAGTAATTTTAAATTATTACGTAATGCATTTCAAGATTGGAAGTTTTAGCCGTTTGGAAGTAGAAGGAAACGGTCGTTGTCCAGTTGTAATTAAGTTATTATCCTAGCAATTGCCGGAGTGCAAAAAAAAAAAAAAGCCACGACAAACCTCAGTGACGGTACCCGGTTTATGGGTCGATATTTCAACCCGGTACCTTCCAAATACGGAGTGCTAACCACTAGCCCGCAACATAAGTTTTTAACGACATTCAATGGCTTATTAAAATGTTGTGTTTGATAAATCCTTGGGAGATTCTTACAAGTCAGTAAGAACCAAGGGGCAGTTACAAGAAGGCCACAGAGTGAAAGGATTCAGGTTCGATGTGACTATGTCGCATAATAAATAGCAATGACTACATCCACGCTGATTTGAGTGAAAGGCTGGGGGGTGGAGGAGATCAATCACGTTCATAGGAACAAAGGATAAACCAAAGTGTTAATTACCGAACAGTTGAAGGATTTTTATATCTTATCATTTGTTTGTTTGTAACTAAACACGTGCCTCACAAAAAGGTCGCCAGAGGTCAAGGATTGGAATAAACGTCCGACAATTTTAATTAATGTGTTTCATAATAAAAACAGTCACGACTGTACACCATGTGGTCAGTACAGATGCACAGCACTACTACTGACACTAGACAACAGCTCCAAGCCCAAAAAGAACTGCAAATATTATTAGATTTGAAACTCATTTGTTACTGCTGCTTCATACCTATCGGCTTTTAAATAACAATACCCATAAACACGTATCTTTGTCATCTCTTGCTATAATCTCACCATGAAAGTAAAAATACTAAAAAATTTTGATATTTTGCTGACAGTGTATCTCACTATAATGTTAGTAATTAACCAACTTAATGCACAAATTCTTGTTTTATAATAAGTTTATTACATTCCTCTACATGTTTCGAACACTATGTGCTCATCATCAGGAAGTCAAAATTGTGTTATATAGCATCTGGTATCATCACACCTGTAGGTGGCTGGCCAGTGCACAGGTTGAGAGAGGATTCTCTCAACCTGTGCACCGGACGGCCACCTACTGAGTGTGATGATACCAGATACTGTATAATACAATTTTGACCTCCTGATGACGAGCACCTAGTGCTCGAAACATGTAGAGGAATGTAATAAACGTATTATAAAATAAGAATTTGTGCATTAAGTTGGTCAATTACTAAGATAATATTAAATAAACACCCTAACACCCCCAATATTAAATAAACACCCCCCCCCCAAATCCTTATGACTTTCGTAAAGAGATAAAATTTTTTTTTTTTTAAATTTTAGTTATTCATAACAGACGTTTGAAAGTGTTAGCTTGTTGTGGGTTGGTGCTGGTTGGAACGAAAAGCCTGAAAATGTGAGAGTGTGAGTTATAATCATGTAGGGTGTCCTCATTCTTGCGTTCATGTTGTGGCTGCTGTAAGTCTTTGCATAACACAAGTCTGAGTTGCCAACAGCCTTTCTATACCTTGCAAACATTCACCAGTCATTTGCCTTTCAGTGTAGAAATTTGCAGTATTTCCAGCGACTATCTATGGTAATCTAGTTAACACGTGTTCGACAGGTTGTTAATTTCATTTTCAGTTTTAGTTGTACATTTCCAAAGTTGTGGATGTTTGTCAATTTCTTAGGTCTTTCTACAGATAACATTTAAAATCCACTATTGCTATTAGGTGGTAAGAATTCTACCAGTTATAAATAACCCCAAACTTACAGAACTCAAAAACAGTTATTACGATTTTTTTTTTAAATATTGCTAAATTACACATTGGTTTGTACACGTTAATAAGACTTAGAGCACCTGAGGATAACGCGTATTTATGCGTCAATACGCTTGTGACTGACGAATGGCTGCAAAATGTAAAAAGACTGTTGGACATCCCAGTAAATAAATTCTTAGGCTTCTCACGATTCCCAAAAAAATGTCGATATTTTAGTGTGTTAGATGGTAAACAGGCCTAACGTTTCCTTCCCACATTAGTTCAAGATGTACTCAGCCGTCGGCGTTACATGGCAATAAACGAGGCAAAAATTTTATAGAGAATAGGAGGCAGGTAAATGTCTGCAAAGAGGTACGAAGCCCTGTTTCCATTAAATATACCAGTACGTGCCTGGACAGAAGGAGAAGGCGTAACAACATTTCATTCAGAACATTCGGTATGCCTTTCTTTACTTTATTGTTTCTTAGTTTCTTTATCGTGTCCACGTACAATAACATCTGCATAAATCTCTGCACCATCTGTTTTGTCACTACGGTACTCTGCATGTTGCCTACACGCTTTGGTCCTTAGTTCAGCATGATTATAAAAATAAAGAGCAATTATTTCAGCATTACACGCTTCGTCTTTGCAGGGGTGTCAAGATTTTTCAGCTACTTAAGACGTGAGTTTTTACACATTATTTCTGTTAATTTCAGTATTGCATATATTCCATTTAAACCCGAAATTCTATAAATGCAGGAAGCCATAAGGTAGATATTAAATTCAAGGAAAGCTTTCTACTGCTTACATAAGAATGTCTTGTCTTCCCTTTTGCTGTATACAAAATGCAACTATTAAAGTACAAAAAACACAAATCAAAATGTTGTGTTTTACCATCTAAGGTAAACGGCGCCAAGATGTAATTCGATTTTGATCACCGGTTTTCTTTTTTGAAATAGGACATTAAGTTCATATAACTTGCATTACCTAGTGTACGACTGTGTAACAGGAAAACAGACTTTACATTTCCGTCAATAAATTCTTTTAAATATAATATGCCAGGGATTTCTCAGTAATTTGAGACAGTAAATATAACGTTCTCTTTCCAACATAGGGAGCAGAGTATTTCAAGTTCCTGCATTTGGTCATGTAGGGTTTGTTAGTGTTTCTCTAAATAATTTGGCACATTCGTTTGGAGAAAGAATAAAGATGTCCGTGTGTTGTTGCGAGAATTGTACCTTCGGGTCATCCCATGCTACTTCTATTGCTAGAGCGGAAGAACAAATTCCTATTACATCACGTTGAAAATTATATTGAGAAACGTGTGGGATAGGAAGCCAGGACCGTATAATGCAGAGAATGAGGGAGGAATTTTAGTTTCATCAAAGCGACCATTAAAACAAGCTAGTAAATCTAGGAATGACGTAAAAATTCTGGTGCATTCACTCCCCATAATTATTATTTAGAAAACCGTAAGACGTAAGGAACGGTGTGCTTGGCATAAATTATAAACGAATTTTGTCTAAAACTTTTCCCTCTCAAAGATTTCGTGGTGGACAAATGGGTGCTGAGACAGGCTTCCGCCAAGTCATTTGCTTGTCCCCTCTTAGTATCACAGCACCACTGTTCCACAGGTTCTGACCGGGCCGATAATCGGGCGAAGCCTCGAAGACTTCACATAAGGCGATATCCTTCAAGAAATAGGAAACACTGCAGAGGAAAGTACAAACCCAAATATTGCACACCCCTCCCCCGGAGTACCACCACCCTCACTTAGAACCCACGAATGTCTCTGGATGGAAATTCCCTATTACACAGTGTTTCAATTTACCGCCACATTCCGTATATCGTTACAAACTTCAGTGGGCAAACAGTGGCGCTATATAGAGATTTGACTCTAGTTTCTACATTCTCCTTTCTACTCAGGAGCACGAGGCGACTTTTCACCGGGAAGAAAACGGTCAGAGCGTAGGCTGCACTTCCATCTAATACCAGTTCATGATCAAAATTTGCGTTCATGTCGTGTTGCTTAGACACAAGTGCGATTTTACCTCTACCTTTCCTTACTTTCTTTTACTTTGCTTTATACTTTCCAACTGAAAGACGTCCAGAACACAGTTCATCTAGTACGGTCCAGAAGATAAGAGAGGGGCGCTGTGGAATTCCTTTAAGAAGGCAGGGGAACCTAACGGCAAAGCGCTGTAGTGTGAAGAGCTGACACGAAATAATGTTGACATCGGTGTTGCGAAGTGTAGTGTCACGAAACCAAAGCCGTGATTAACAACTGTGCACCTATGGTCATAATGTTATAGCAGTAGAAGTGCTGGGTGAAGCACGTGGGCCTTCGTATTTTGGGAATTTCGCCACGTGCCACGTTTCGTGGAATGACTCTCGAAGTTCGCCACGAAATTAGATACATCTTCGAGGATTGCTTGCAACTACTCTCCATGTATGGCTCCAGGGATACCTTAATAAATCCATTCAGCAGAGTCTTCTTGATAAGCTAACGGGACCTCAGCTAGTTAAGAAATTCCTCGCATTTTATGGAACCCGAAACATTACTACCACATTCACAAGAGCTCGCTACCTCTCCCAACACTGAACCAGATCAATCCAGTCCATGCCACGTTACTCTTCTTGAAGATCCCCTTTAATATTATCTTCCCATCTACATCTAGGTCTTCCAAGTGGTTGTTTGCCTCAGGTTTTCCCACGAAACCCCTGTATGCACCTATCCTCTCCCCATTATGAGCTACATTGCCCCGTCCATCTCATTTTTCTTGTCTTGATCACCCGAATAATATTTGATGACGAGTACAGATCACAAAGCTCCTCGTTATGTAGTCTTCTCCACTCCCTTCTGCCTCGTCCCTCTTGCGGCCTCAGCACCCTATTCTTGAACACTCTTAGCCTACGTTACTTCCTAATTGTGAAGAACCAAGTTTCACACCCTTATAAAACAACCCCCTGGGATATTTTGAGATATATGCAATACAATTTTACAACAAACAAATCATTGTTGTTTGGAACGACTGTAAGATATTTGCAGTTGAAAGAGTGAAGGTTACGCTAACTTCGAAATGCCATTCTGATTCATTCGTTCTGATCAAACAATCACTGTCTTCTGACACCCATTATTCCTTGTTTGCTATAGTGTCCGTGGTTAAACATACCGCTGCGTTTGTTGTCCTGACATTACACAGAGAGCTGTAATGTAAAAATAAGAAGTGCTAAATTAAAATTTTAAACAAAAGGAGAGAACAAACAACAAGAGAAGAACGGGAGTTAGAAGGAGGATAGGCGATACCTTGACAAATATTGAGCAATATCACTGCAGGTTAAGTGAGGAGAAAGAAGATAATTAAACAAAAATAAGGTGGGGATAAAACGTGCTTTGAAGGGCCGATTACGACATTCGTGTTGAATGAATATGACATAATCCTAGGCGCAAAAGCGTGCTCTTCTGGCGCAGTGAATAAAGAAGTGTCAACATTTTGAAGCAGTAAATTCGTCTAAACAATACTTTAAAATTCATTTACTACTTTGCACGCAAGATACAGTGCTTCCATTACAAAAACCAACAGTTTAATGCCGCTGAGAGTTATGTTAACAGCACACACATGGGGTTGGGCCGCTTTTTGATAGGTTCTAGTCTCACAATTTCAGAAGTCTCTTTAATTGTCTCCTCTGGTTTCTTCCGCCTTTGGTCTATAGTTTTTTATTATGCTGGTAATCTATTACGAGGCATTCTGTTTATATGTTGCAACCACTTTCTTCTCAGTCCTGTATTTTGTCCAGAACTTGGGTTGGATTTAATTCCTTTGCAAACTCTGTATTTGTTTTACAATCTGTCCAAGTGTTCCTGCTGTTTTTCTCACATATTTAAACTCTGCTGCTATTATTCCTCTGCGTCTGTTGCTTTAATGGTCCATTTTTTACTACTGTGTAACAAAATTGGAAGGGCTAGGACACTGTATAATTTTATTCTTCATCATCATCTTCCTCCATGGGTTAGACCGTTTGACCTGTTCCGGCATCGACGCATTGCCATCGTTTCCTGGGGCGTCCACGGAATTTTATTCTTGTTTTCTTAAAATATTTTTATGGGCTCAACATATTGTTTTTAATGCCTGTTATTTTAAAATATTTATTCAGTTTGTTGTCAATATCTACTTCTTTTTCATAATACACCAGTTCCCTAAGTAGTTAAAGTAATTTACTTGTTCTATAATTTTGTTATCTATTACAATTTTGCTTCTTACTGGCTCTCGTCCTTTAAATGCCACCAGTTCTGTTTTCTCTACAGATTTAGTCCAACTATGTTCTGTTACGTTTGGATTTAATTTATACGCAGCTTTCTGCAAAGTTATCTACTGTGTTGTATATTACAACGTAGTTGTAAGCCAATAACAGTGTTGATCTTTGAATAAAGGTAGACCAACTTGATGACACTTGCTTTATTATGTCAATTTACTGCTCAACATGTTTCAGATGTTAATACATCCATCTTCAGGAGCTTGCGACTACTTCGTGTGTTATTGTGTAGGCTGTAATGATAGAGGTTTTTGTGTTAATTTATTTATCTAGTGGTAAGTGTTATACCTCTATCATTACAGCCTACACAACAACGCAACAAGTAGTCGCAAGCTCCTGAAGATGGATGTATTAACATCCGAAACATGTTCAGCAGTAAATTGACATAATAAAGCAAGTGTCATCAAGTTGGTCTACCTTTATTCAAATATCAAGATGATGCACGGTCCAATACGCATAAGAAACAGTGTTGATCGTTTCTTTCTTGTTTCCTTCCACAACAAAATTTCTTCTCTAAAAAATGTAAAGTTGTCCCTGTCCACACCATGAATGCATATAGGGGAGCAAAGGTATAGCTCCATTCTTTCTTCACATAGACGCTATATGGTGGCCAGAGTTTAACATCAAGCCCCACCGCTTTACGCCCCGGGAAATAACACCGGTACTCATTGAATAGGAGAGTGTGGTCGCACAGCCGGTCTGAACCTGCTGCTCTCCAAGCATGTTCATTACCTAAACTGAATTGATTTCGCTCACAGTCACATTAGGGCCATATCCTTATTCTATATATTACTGTTTTCTGTTCAGAACCCTGCCGACTCCACAACAAGCCGTATATTACTTTTTTTGTCCTGTCAGTAAGATTTTTCAAGTTCCACTATTTTAAACTATGGATTAAAAATTATTGAAGCTGTTAGTCACAATTCAAAGAGCGCACGCTGTTGTTTTCACCTGCTTGTTGACTGCCAGATTTTACTTGTATTTGTAGATAAGTAGCTGCTGTTTCTTCGAATCCATGAGACGTCCTTTTGGGGAAAACTTCCAGTAATTTCATCAAATACTGTGTTTATTCGCATTGATGCTGGACGTCCGGATCGTATCTAGCCTACGTCACATAAATACTCCTTAAATCTAGTTTTAAGATTCCTTTCCGTTTGTCTATGTATGTATGTGTGTATGTATGTATGTATGTATGTGACTTTAGCGGAGAGCCAGTTGAGAAGAATTAGAATATACAGAAGAACTTCTGGGCTCTGAAATGAAAGATAAATATGTTCTGTTTTCTCTTCCCGTATGCACAAGTCTTGTATAGAAGGCGACGACAAAAGATGACAGCCAGTAGAGGCACCTGTTTCCACAGTTCTAATATTGGTTCAGCAGAAATAATGACAAAACCACAGATATATCTGTGGCTTCGAAGTCAGAAAATTAAAACGGTGTAAAAGCAAATATTTACTTACGCTTCACAAGTCATGTGCACGAAATGGTTACCAAGATTTTCGAAATATGCAGCGATCACCTGCTGGAATATTGCACAAGGGCCATCGCAGTAGTGGGTACATCGCTCTTGGTCATAATACTGCTGTCGACCAGAATGTGGAAAACTATAAGAGGTGCCTCAGAGCGTGGGCAAAGGGGCGCCAACTTTTTACCCAAAAACGTCCATGTGTCAGTAGAGTGTGACCGACTCAGAGCCGTGCTAAGATGACTCCTTCCTCCTGGTGGTCCTGAAGGAGGACTGTCACACTTGCAAGAACAGTTTCACATTTCGCAGTTAGTTGAATTCCGTAAGGATCCATTCAGACTGCCGGGCAGAAAAACAGGAACATACGTATCTGTTTCAACATCAGCGACACAACAGTCCCCCATTTTCTATGTTCGCACTGCCGTTGGTCACTACCACTTTGGTTGCCAGGCAGGGTCAGATGACCAGGTATCCAGCAATAGCCTGCCTATTCCCTTGCCTTGTGCTGGTGGGAGGCGTTTGCGGCATTTCCATGATAACGGGGAGGTAGCTGTGTAAGTATGGAGTCTGAAGAGCATACTGAAGGTTTCAGCAATAAGAACAATACTGCTGTGCTAACGGATGAAGCAAACAGCTTTATAAACGGCACTCATTTTGGCCGTATAGACGCTATTAAAGCTACGGATGTGGTCTCTATAGACGACGGCACGACCAAGCGAACCTTGAACTAAAGGCTCGTCGCTCTAAGTGACCGTCTAATACGGACAGATGGAAACGTTTCTCATGTATACACAACCAGGAACAGCCAAACTATATGTTGGGTATTTTCAGTTTCATATTTTTGAGCATCAAATACGAAGGCAAAATGTTCTGAAGCGAAGACAGGAACAAAATTTTAGAATATTACTTAGACGGAATCCGGACATCAGGTTCACCATTACATGAACATTCCGTCAACCTGAAATCAAGCCTCTGTCTAATAACAGATAATTTGCGTGAACACCCAGGCTAATCACGTCTACTCATATGCTGGATTATTTTCATGCCGAAACTGATTCATCCAGCCGTCGGCCTTGAACATGGCTCAGGCCATCTTTTGTCCACCAGTTCAGTTACCATGTGCCTAATACGAAGCATGTAACAAACACAAGGTTATGTTCGTTCTCACAGCTACTGAAGCAACGAAAGTAACTCCTAGATTTATTCTCATGGCATTTCCTGTGTCTCGAAGAGAGGGAGGGGGAGAGAGAGGGGAGACCTTGAACCATGGGAAATATCAGATTCGTTTTTCCTTTTTCCTTCTTCCATTGTTACGTAAGATCGGTGTATTATTGCGAAATGGCCAAGGCGACATTTCCTGCAGTGATAAATCTTCTGCGAATTAAGATTCCGTTCAGTATTTGATTTGCGAAGTGAGCCACTTGCGCATAAATTCGGATCCGGAGAAGGGGAGTGCCTGCACTTGACGGTCTAAGGCAAATTAAGTTTGGCTGTATCGGTTCGTATTAATTCATACTTCGCTTTATCTTGAAAATCATTTCTCAAATTGACTTATAGAAACTACACATACAGGCACGCGCACACGCACGCACGTACATACAAACATAAAGATCCACACACTTACAAGAACAGAAATGTTTATGGTTTTGTACATTTCAAGATTTGGCAAGACAAAAGCCTTTACACTGAAGGGCAGCATTAGTGAAGTGTCTGCACTGGCAGCTCTATAAAGTGCACTTATTAATACGACGCATATCTGCACCACGTGCTTTAACGTTAAAATGTCTGAATTTGGCCCGCACTTCCTCAGTAATTACCTCCATAAAGCAGAGTGATTCTAGACTACATAGATGTTCTTCATCTAGCGAAGGAAGTCCCCGCATTCTATAATTTGAAAGTTCATAACCATGTTCACAACAGCCCTTCATTTTTCCTATCCTGAGTCAGATGTGTCCAGTCCACGGCATCCCATTCTATATGCCTAAGATCCATTTTAATATTATGCTGTCATAACCTAGTTTTTCGAAGTGGTACTTTCCGTTAGGCTTCCGCTCCAAAACCCTGCTCCCTCTATACGTGTAACATGCCCCCTTCCATATAATCCTTGATTTGGTCACTCTAAGATCACGTGGTGATGAGAACATAGAATTTTTTCCAGACAGTGCATGTATGCGCTTTGTGAGATCACGAAATTGAAAATAAATTTGAGGGTTGTTTGACCGTGCAGCTTCCTCATGAAATAAAGTGAAATGCCAACTTGATGCAACTAGGTAATTTTATTTTATTGATGTATTCTTAGCTCGACGTGTTTCGGGTACATACGCCCATCATCAGGAACATTAGATGTTGAGTTGCAGCATATGATTTTCTGCACCGAGTTTTTGGATGGGTGGTGGTCTTGAGAGCCGCTGCGTAGGTCGTGTGTACGGTTGCACAGCAACATCCGCACCGCACACACGACCTACGCAGTGGCTCTCAAGACCACCACCCATCCAAAACCTCGGTGCAGAAAACCATATGCTGCAACTCAACATCTAATGCTCCTGATGATGGGCTTATGTACCCGAAACATGTCGAGCTAAGAATACATCAGTAAAATTACCTAGTTGCATCAAGTTGGCATTTCACTTTATTTCATGAAAATAAATTATCTCACTTAACATCCTTAAACAAATGGAATTTTTAATGGAGGCACAGTGTGATTTTTGTGAACTGGAACTGTATTTTTGTACAGATTTTAGACAAATAAATTGGTGCAAAGGGAACTGGATATGCTGTATGCAGTACCGGCTGCAGCTGTCAGCACTCTTACACTCTTATAAATGGACGCGAGATCAAAGAGCTTTTAAAGTCGCAAACAACTTGTTTTCTTTAATCTTTTGCGTCATTTCGTCTGGTAGTGAAAGGCGAAAATGTCCCTTAACTCTCGTCTAGACCATTGAATAGAGACGAAACTTATAATTCCATAGAACGAGAACGAACCTGTGGCTTTCAAATTGTGTCTATTGGCTCGTATCAACACACATGCGGTCTGAGCACTGCCCGCACATCTCCGTTTGTTGTAGTGCAGGAATCCATAAGCGTGACTTTTGTCAGTCAAAAGATTTGAATAGAACAGATCAGAATACACAAAATATAAGATCGGGAGCCTTTGTTCGAGGGGCATGGGGCATGGGGCAAGTGATGCTGCCGGCCTGTGCGTCAGTGTCCAAGGGTCGGCAAAATGGGGGCAAGAATAAAATTTCAAATAAAAAGCTTGATTTTGTACGTTCGACAAATTTTCAAATATTGTGGCAAATAAAAGGAAAAGCAATAAATTATTTGATTTTTAATGTTCATGCTACTTTCTGTTACGGGCGACTATTGACACTGCTCGCCCCAGGCGCCAAAACACCAAGCTACGCCACTCATTTATGTGGCTAAATTTACTTGTAATTTATTTACACTTTCTGCAACTATCATCTGCTCCAAACTCTTTGGTAAAAAAAAAAAAAATTAAAATTTGATTGCGTTTCCTCAATATATGAATTTTTGTCTATGGAAAATATTTTAGCCACATTTATATTATGATTTCTTGATAGGTGACAATGTGCATAAGAAGCTACTCATTTTACAGAAAATATCTCTTTGGAGACTGAATTTGATGAAAATAATATTTTAAAAATTAGTTCGCACCTTATAGAAAAGGCATCGATTCTTAATTACAAGTACCAACCAGCTAATTAATGCTACTGCTGCTACTGGGGGAATAGCGGCTCTTTGTGTGTTCCGAGTTTCAGAGAAAACCTACATATTAATTTTTTGGGAAAAATGTGGAGTTCCTTAACTTTGCAGCAGGCAGTGTTTTAAAGGGTTAATATGTTGCAGTTCATGTGCCTTCATTAAATTGTCACTTAGTAAACAAGGATTTGAACTTATGCACGTCTGTTAGACAGAAAGAATGGCAACGGCTCCACCATCATTCATTTATTTTCTTGTCTCTTGAGCGGCACATTCAGATCGAAAAGGCGAAGTACCCATTAATCATAGCACTGTGAAGGTCGCTTGGTTTTCTGCACTTGTTTTCTTCAGAGCGACATATCTGACCTTATTTTAAATAAAAAGATACCAGAATAGATTAAGATAAAGCAATAGTATGCTAAATAAGGTGTGGCCTGTCAAAACGAACGCTTTACTTGTCACACTTACACAAAAATTTTTGAACAGCAATTAACATACTACTCAATTACGTCAAAATAAAACATTAAAGTAAATAAAACTCACTGCCATTCCACGGGATTACCCCCCCTTTTTTTATTTCATATAATAACAGCAGGAACAAGACTGTAAATGGCGTCTACCGTGACCAGTGTGCAGGTTTTAGCAGGGCGTGCTTTACTCTCAAAATGTCATAGATTTTTACGGTAAATGTGTGATTGTAATTTCGTTTATGCCAGCAAGAAATGTATGGCTTTCGTTATGTCTATTTTCATGGAACTTATAAATTTAATAAATTTCGCAAATTTCACAAAAAATAAAAAATAAAACAGGAACATTTTTGTGGCAATTACGGGTAGAAATTAATTGACGTTCTTAAATGAAGTATGGCTCCCACTTCACCTATTCCCAAGAAACTCACATACAGTGAACACTGTTTTTTTGAACATCTCAAGTAAAGAATTTTATCCAAATCAGACGAAAAAAAATAGATATTAGGAGAAATGTTATTTAGAATCTTAAGTAAAGTTGGCTCTTCGTTGCATCGACCTTCACGAGACTTATACATCGTCGAACGATTTTTGTAGAGAACTCCTAGGTCTACATAGATTTCATGAAAACCCTACGAACGGTTCAGTCGCTGATGTTAGATCACAGTCAGGCGGACAAATTGGCGGACAGGCGGACTTGTAAATGAACGGGCGGATTTGATCTCCACATAGGGCTTTCTTCTTTACTTCGTAAAGAAGTTCCAATCAGTAAAGTTACCCTTGTGTACGCCATAAAATTTTAGTGAGTGGAGGTGCAGCTCCATTCCTGTTTAATCTTTTGACGCCTAATGTCAACTATAGTGGTCGTACCGCACCGCTAACCTCTAAAGTTGCATTTTATATATTTATTCAACAAATATAAGTACTGAATATTTTAAACATGGTATATACTCTCCGT
>Ga0131853_10017208_pt1 | contig 13168 bp, 9 predicted proteins | sample TergutLab28metaG_FD_92764 | JGI IMG/M metagenome (GOLD analysis project Ga0131853, IMG submission 92764) | Labiotermes labralis P1 segment gut microbial communities from Petit-Saut dam, French Guiana - Lab288 P1 (version 2) (version 2) | ecosystem: Host-associated > Arthropoda: Insects >...
CTCAAAAAAAATTAAAATAAAAAGCAGCGTGCATTGTGCAAGAAACGCAGGGTGTGCCTCAGCTCTGATCCTTTTTCGCACCCCCCCCCCCCCCCCACTCCAAGCAAATGCCATTAATATCTCAAATTGGCACCACCGCTTCTTTCCACATTATTGCCAACTCACCATTTTCCAATCATTCTAACCTACATAGGCCTAGAATACACTATTGATAAGGTTGCTGATAAACTACTGATGAACAAATAAAGACCAGGCACGACAAATAAGGAAGGTCGTGTCGTACACGATGTGAAGCCTGTATATGTATGTGCGTATGTAAGTACGTAACGATGAATGAATGAATGAATGAATGAATGAATGAATGAATGCACGTACTACTTATGTGTGTATGTATGTACGTAAATGTATTATGTATATATGTATTTATGGGTGCGAGTGTGTGTGTGTGTGTGTATGTGGGCATGTGTGTGTGCATGGGCATGTGTGTGTGCATGTGCGCGTGTGAGTGTGTGCGTGCGTGCGCGCGTGTGCAGGATCATCCAGACATACGCACTATGTAGTGTGCGGCCCGCACGCTTGGAGTCCCTACGTCCATACCACTTCAACACAATCCAAAGTATGCTGCTAAAATTATGTGTATCAGTTTATGAGTGGAACTGTTTGCGCCAGTTCACTTGCTTCGCATTCGTGATATCCACCAAGTGAACACTGCTCATCATTCCCGCACAGCTTCTTTTGATGCCAACACACACACACGTGCAATGAGTTTATGACTGTGGATCCAGAGCAAGGGGTGGACACAATTCTTTCTTCATAGGTATCACTGGTTGTGCGTATGTGGATAATAAATGCAAATCTTTGGTTTGTAGCGACAGCATTTTTACTAATGACATCGCAAAATAACACTGTGATTTCCGGTATGGTGCAAAACAAGTTAGTTGTAGGATACACTGTGATAGTGTACAAGTTAGGTAACACAAAACATCGCCTCAAACAGTATACAAAAACGCCAATTAAAACAAGAAACCGAAAAAACCACGAAGCGGAAAAGAGCTGTAGATAAGTTTCTGACACCCGGAGGACGAAAGGACGCATGCGTCTGAGCCTATCAACAACGCGACAAGATGTGTTAAGAGTAAGACACGTGATTGTTCGAAGGAGGTCTGATAATTTACCGTCCCTGAAAGAAAAAAAAAAAACAATTCTGAGAAGAGACTTGGTACAAGAAAAATATGAACAGAAGTGACGTATGGTGATAAAGCACAACTTTGCCCTTTACTTCACTGTATGGATATCTTACTGCTGTAAACTTTTCAGCTCGTGTCAACACCAGCTATAAAAAATGGGTTGGCTTAGAAATCTCATCGGGGTGGCGCTGTCCACACGGACTGCGCGTCAGAGCGCAGAAAACTAAACATCCATCCATAATAGCCATTATTTCTCGGACACTTGAGTAAAGTCGAACAGTCGCACACAAGTTTTGGAAAGATTTACTGAGCAGCAATCCACGTAGCTAACAGCAATATGGCATTTGGCGGGAACACTGAAAATTTGTAATGAAACGCAAAAGCGACCTTCTGGGAAAAATTTAATAATGATAAAATCTAATCCAGAAATAATGGAACTTTGCTTGTTTGAGCTCTCATGGTGTAAAATTACTTTAAGTCCGTTGTCTACAGAAGTCACTATGCCAGCTGTACAGTACAGACAATTAAACTTCCTTCTCCCTCATCATTTCATGATTTAAGAATCAAGTCCTTTCCGTCATTTTCAAAGGTCTCCCTCGGTCTCAGTGGGCCGGGTAGCGTAGTCGATATAGCGACTGGCTACGGGCTGGACGGTCTGGGGATCGAACCTCGGTCGGGGTGCGAGATTTTCCGCACCTGTCCAGACCGGCCCTGGGGCCCACCCAGCCTCCTGTACAATGGGTACCGGGTCTTTCCCGGGGGTTAAGAGCGGCCGGGGCGTGACACTGACCCCTCACCCCTTCTAGTGCCGTGGTCAAGAAAGAGTAGAGCTACACCTCTACTCCCCGTATGGTCCGTACGACCTGTACAGAGCCTCAGTGCCTGTACAAGGGTGCACTTTACCTTTACCTTACCTCGGTCTCAGCGTCCTCTTGGTTCATGCTGCAGCTGCTGTTTCGGTATATTCCACAATCCCAAATTACATGCCAGATTTCAGTTGCCAAGAATAAGTGTCTGTAATTGCTCGGACACCCAGCATTCGTGAATCGGAAATAAAGTTACAGGATCATTTTCTGCGATTTATTTCTCTACACAGCACCACAGAAAATACGTCGTCTGAACGAATGACACAGCTCTTACAATTCTATACCGCATCTTTCGAAAACTGTACATGACAGAGCTATGGCAGTGAAGTAATTATGAGCGGGAAATACAATGGGATGTAAAACTGTTACGTAGAAACAAGAGAATGCTTTCTCAGTCTCATGAATGACAATCGCTGATATATTCACATGTATCATATCCGATATCTTCTGCGTCGGAAATATTTCGTCTCGGACTCTTTACTCTCGTAATAATGCACGTAGTTGTGTACCTTATTTTTTCCCAGAGTCTTGTCTATGTTGTACTTTGGTAATGCACAGACAGAGATAGAGAGGGGGGGGGATGAAGGAGGACAAGGAATCACAATTTATTTGACTGACGAGATAAAGAACGCCTATATCAATATACTGCAAGAGACCTCAAAATTCGCCAGGACTGCCCTGTATGTTTCTTTGCTTGTACGTATGTACTCAATATTCAACATCACCATAACATACCGCGTTAACACGCTGCGGTTAGAGTCGATGGCCTCCAAAAATTAAGGGTGCCTCGGATCCGAGTACATGGAAGTACCCGCGGCAATAACAGACAGGAGTCTGAGGCGGTTCGTTCAGTCCTGGAAAATATGGCATATTATTGAAGTTACACAAGGCCCATACATCGACAGATTATTCAGACGACGGTGACAATGGAAAATGGAGGTGTCATTTACAACTTGGAATGTCCCAATTCTCGCTATTTAGGGACAAACTATTCATAGGACTATACAGAGACATGATATCAGCGTTCAGGACAGGAGAGTTTGTTAGTGATAGTAGACCGTATATAATTTCTAAGAGCTCGCTGGTGTGGTATTACTGTGTATGAAAGTTCATGATCAATTCGGGATACAAGTTAACATACTAAGGACAGTATTCATGAGAAGCTACACTGCGCAGTCAATCAATTCCTTAAGTAATGTCACTGTCCGCGATGAGCCCACGTTCGGGTCTCACCGCTGGAGACAAAGAGAGTTTAACAGAGCTTAGGTAAAATAATGCAGGCACGCACTCCTTCGTCAGGGTCTTAAAAGTATGGGGTCCAGCGCCAAGGGAAGGATGACAACTGATAAATTTATACACAACCGTTAGGGGAATTAATGTAAGTTACAGACGTGCACAATCTAAACATTCACAAAGTCTAAGTTCTGTAAAACACCTGAAATGATTTCTCGCAGTAGGCGGCATTTCTCTGCCTAAATCGCTGAGTGTTTAGGTTTTAACTTTTCGATGTATTTGGACGCGTGTTTTATGCCTGCGCTCGGTAAGTCTTATGACTGCCACCATTGCTATACGCATAGTAACCGACTGCCTACAACTGTATAAGAACTCAAAGTCTTCTGTCATTTCACATTTTACAAGTGACATTACTCAGAAATATACCTTAGACTATCATTGGTTAGAGGTTAAAGATGTTAGACAGCCCATAAAACGTGGATCCGAGCATTACTGTCAGACACAAGTACATTTGAGGTTTAGGTCGACATCGAAATACTTAGCAGGCATAAACGCCATTTACTGATAAAATTTAAGCAGAATTAATCCAAGGAGGATGTAAACTGAGTTTTACAAATTCATTAATTCCGATAAGAATAAGAAAAATTGTCACAAAAGCGACTGGGATCTTTGAATTTCTGTGTTTATAAAAGGCAACAAATCAGTGTGTGGTAATTATCGATACATACCAGTGTTACAAGCTACGAACAAAATGCTACCCAGATTCTTCTCATAAGGTTAGCTGCCCGTGTAGATGAAGTTACAGGGACCAGCAGGGCGGATTTTGACTTAATAGATCAGCGACTTGGTCAGATCTTCTGCATCCGTCAGTGACGGTAGAAAAAAATGACATTGCAACAGACTCGGAGAAAAGTGCACGATTCAGTCCAGAATGCAGGGCTACACATCACACAGAATTCAGCGTACTCGTGAAACTACTCACACCAACTACAACGCGTCTACACAAAATCCAAAATAAAGTTCGTATAAATAAATAATCTCTACTGTGACATAACCTATCACTTTACGGATTTCCACCTCCCTCCCCGATAGGTACGCAGCTAAGACAACAAATATGTGGCAGGGGTGGAAAACTTTGAGGTTACACACAACACATTTACTGATCGCCATGCAATTAACAGTTCGTGCGAACAGGTAAATTAAAAGCAACGTTTGCCCCTCTGCACAAGTAGGAATGACAACAGCGCTCGTTTCATTCTTAACCTCGACAATGTAAGGAAGAAAGTGGTCAATTTCACGTCATGTCCGCTTTAACCCTGGGAAATACCCCAACATACTCATTGAATAGGAGGTTGTGCGGACCTCAGAGCTGGTCTGGACGCTCCAAAGAGGTGTTGATGACAATAATAATTATAATAATAATTATTATTATTATACGGCCCTTTTAACAATGAATGTAGCAGTAATACTTTGTGCCAGCAAAATATATTGGCTCGTAAAGGATGCAATTCTAAGACATGCGCACAAGATAAGCGCGTCAATCCCTGTTTCAAAGTACGTTTTGCTGTTTTAATATACACTTGCATTACATAAATACAGCATCAAGAACAATGAAGCAGGCTTTACGGTATCTGCATGGAACTCGTATTTTTCGTTACAAATATCCACATTTTGTAAGTATACATGAATTAAACTTCCTTTCATTTCTTGTTCAACATAAAGTTTAACGTAAAAATGTGTACGGATATAACCATACAGTTTTTCTGCCAATGGTGCAAATAACACTCATTAGAGGGAGCCAATACTTCGGGGAGACAGTCATGTATCACAAAATACAAGGTTCCTCTAACAGGACACCGCTGAACTGTCACGAGAACGATCATGATGTCTGCTAATAGCTGTATGGGAATCACAGTAACAGAGGTGCTTATAAACAGAAAACTTTCAAGCCTCCTCATCCCCTTCTCCTACTACTACTACCACCACTACCACTACTACTACTACTACCACTAATAGTACAACAACAACGACCACCACCACCACCACGAACACCACCGCCGCCGCCGCCGCCACCACCACCACCACCACCACCACCAATACCACCACCACTACTACTACTACTACTACGGTATTTTAATTTGAATTTCTACCCCTACGAAAAACAAGAAACTGATACAAAACGGATAGCGGAAAAAAAAACACGCACACACACACACACATATCTGCAGAGGAACATTGCGTTATGTTCAGTGGGAGTGAAGCCAAAATTAGTTATTTCCCCGTTTATGTTGATCTCTTGCGGTAGTGAGGCAACAGTCTTAAAATAGCAGTTTTGTATTGGCACGGTGACGAGGTGATGATACCGCAACGGCGTGAAGCTCATTGGCGAACCCGAATGACAGAAATGGCGTCTTATTCTTAAAGTAATTCAATGAAGATTTATCAAATGTATGGGTTATAAAAGATCGAAGAGGACTGTTGTGAACAATGATTTAAAAAGACACAGACGGATACAATCGTGGTAAATTTTAAGACACAATCCCAGAATTCCATAGGGGAAATGAGGAAATGCGCGAAAAATCTCATTCATGCTATCTAATTTTCAGGTCGGGAAAACAAATGTTGGATCTCGGAAATCAGAAGTAGGAGCGCTAATCGAGACAATCATCTGAATGAAAGCAGTAAGTAAGATGAGAGAACAGTGCAATACATCCAAGTATTGAAAACTACGGGACTGACTGTAACACCCTTGCTTGGTAAAACACAGACCGACTGCCATGATTACGATACAGAACGATTGCTGAGTGACGCCACATCCATGTTAAAACTTGGGTACTGACATAACGGAATATCTCATTGAAATGTTTCCGAATTTCCTTACAGTGTTATTTGAATAATTAAACCAAAGCACCGTCGCAATAAAAGGCTCGGAAATTTGAGACAACATCATAAGTAGGCTTAGGATTATATGCATCTTGCATATATCATATTTAAATACAATTACATTTAAACTTTCACTTAGGGCCAATCCTATAAATAATTTAATAATCGCTATTTCATTATTTATAGGTGTATTATTTATATGATTATATTCATTATTAATAATGAAATATTCATTATTTCATTACGTATAGGATTATTCATTATGTATAGGGTTATTCATTGTTTATAAGACTATATTCATTATGTATAAGATTGGCCCTAAGTGAAAGATTAAATGTGGTTTTATTTTACATATGCAGAATGCACATAATCATAAGCTTAAAGATTAGAATCTCAAGCAGAACAAGTTTATCAGAGTTGCATTAACGAGGACATCGAATGGGGAGAGGTAGCCTATCGCAAGCGGATGCAAAATGCTTTCATTGCACGGGGCTATATGTGAATGACCACGACGGTGAAGACTGGATTCGATGTGTCGTGTGCAAGAAGTGAACAAACGCAGGCTGTTCTGACCCTGACAAAGACCAGTTTGTGTGGTTCCAATAGAAGATGAACAACTACAATCACAGCGAACCAATAATAATTCCTTACAAATACAGGCCCCGTTAAGGTGTCACCCTCGCTTAGCGCCCAAAAAGTCTGTGAACAGTATTTTCTATCGTAAAGAATATCGATTCACCGCCACCCTCAATACACCGACAGAAACTGCGCCGAAGAAAGAGTGGCGAGATGCCGGGGTTTGACTGTACTTTGTTTGTCTCAAGTGGTGAAGAAAATGTTCTGTAACCTTTAGTCAACTGGTTTAGAGACAGGCACATTGTAACTGCATTGCCGAATATAAAATGCAGTAAGCAATAAAAATAACATCTCATTATTATTTCACCACAACGCTATCTTTCTTCCATTTGGAAGCTACCTACTCCCTTCTCCAAACTACGCTCCCCTCCTGTATTAAGCTTGGATGGCTGAAAGGTGTATTTTACAAAACCCACACATTCAGACATTCAAGAGACATACATCGTACAACTGGTACCGAACAAGTTTCTACAACTACATACATACCGTGGTGCAGATAATTTCTTAGCCCGACCAGGAAGGAAACAAGCTCGGAAGGATGTCAGGGACGCGCGCGATTTCAACAACATCGAGACGCTACCCTCATCAAGATTTTTTTTCCTGTAAGGCAAGGCGCCGAAGGAAATTCACGCCATTCTGACAGACACACTAGCTTGTTTCCTTCCTGGTTGGGCTAAGGGCTTATCAGCACCCCTGTAGAAGGCCTATAGCCGTCTAGTTTATATTGGGTATAGCCTGCATTAAATCATACTAAGAACGTTTTTTGCTAGTGAGTATCAACCCTCTATAACCCCTATCTTCAATGAAGTTAAAAAACGAACTTCATAGGTTTTCAAAAAGGACGCTACTCGGAGGAAATTGGGGGGGGGGGGAGAGGAAAGGAAGCGTGTTCTATTAAATAAAAACCTCATGACGATATACAGATTGCATCTGAAGCTTTATGAATAGTATCCAACAAAATACAAGGAAGAGCGATCGTGACCCCTAAGCAGTGAGATTATCACTGCGGGAACAAAAATAAAGTAAGTGTTATTGAACTATTAAACGTAGGAAATAATAAATTATCAAGAAAGGTCTCAACTGCAGTACAGATTCGCATGCTTATTGAATATAAGTCCCATAATTTTGGAACACGAGTAGAAAATTATCCAGCAAGGTGGCTTCAGCGGCAACGCTTCCGCGTAGTATGCTGGAGATGACTATCAAAAATGGGTTTCTAGTGGAGTTCCTGAGTCCCTCCGCGAAATTTCGGGATAGTACGTCAGGTTAAGCCATGGCCGTCTCCTTCCACATCCTTTACAATTCAATACGAATTAAGCGTCAACAGATTCAACGCTACACAGCCCGACACACTGTCAGCGCCGTTAAATAAACCACAAATAAATGGGTTTCAATACATAAATAATCTATGCACTTGCATGAAATTAAAATTTACGAACTCATAGTTTGCCTGCCCTGCTGGACGTTCTGCTTTACAATTCGAGATTAATTCCGTAAATACGACAGTTCCCTTCCGCACCGCCATCTCAAAAATCTAGCAGAGAAACAAAGAGAGATCTTTGCGGTATGAGTAGCGCGTTTACTTCCATTTGGAAAGTGTGATAGCTTTTTGTGAAAATCCTTGGGTACGCGCTTCTTCTGAAGAAACTCTTATCTCCACGACTTGACCTTCTGTTTAGGCACACCAGAGTTAAAAAAAATCTTGCGAATCTCAATACATTCAGTTTTATGCAGACTAAAATATGTCAAGTAGCTTTAAACTGTCCCATAACTGTTCTGGATAACAAAGTACTTATTCTTTTACATCAAAGGAAGGCCATGGATTATTTTTAAAAAATATTCACTATTCACTTCAATACACTGTTACCAATATTAAAGTCAATACCATTGATTTTAAATACATGAGGGTTAACAAGATCATATTTATTCTGAACAGCGTACCATTCTAGCGAAAATCGTTCTACATACACATTACGATTTTCCGTCATTATGAAATCAATCATGTCGATGCTCGATGCTCAACTGTTTCTTCAGCCCCATATCGTACCCCACAGAGAACACCAACCAAATATATGTGCTGCTTCCAACGCAGTAATTCGTATCACAAAAATGTTGGTACCTCTGACAACTGGAAATTAAAATGTTCCGAGTCTTCTCCTGTTGGAAATCGAACCACGATATCTTGACTCTGTAGACCACAGGCTGAATGATCAAGGAAAATGTGTTTCAGTTCCCCTCATCTCCACATAGTGCCGAGGTTAAGAATAAGTGGAGATACACTCACACCCCAACCATACACCCTCAATTTGCTCTGGGACAACTTCACCGCTACCTTACTGTACTATCTAAAAGCATAATTTTCATATTAAATTTCACACAAAGTTATTCAGAAGAAACTGGGAGGAACAGACAGACAGAAATACTGTACATGCACTAGTGTAATGACTGTACGATCCTCCGGGCAAACAAACGAGATCCTTTCATAATATTAGTTCTACCAGAAGTGGCTTCATCTGTAAAAATGAGTTGGGAAGACCAACCGCCTATAAGCTTCAGAAGGTTCAACGTTCATAAATGACTTTTTGTTACTTTTTACGAAAGGAAGTCCAACTCACAGAGCGATAAGCTCTTAAGGAAAATAGAAAGGAATAAAGAACATGTACATATTAGCGGTGAAAGGAAGGCGAAGTCAAGACTTAGGTCAGATGCGTGCCGTATCAAGGTTCGGGAGTCATCCATCTCACTAATGAAGCTCACCACCCAGCCTACACATATACACACAAGAACTCCATTATTCATGGTCTCATCCATTTTAGATGCAAACCAGTCACCGGCACCACCACCATGACACACTCACACATAACCAAACAGATCTCACCCACCTCCACCCATTAACTGCGGGTAACAAGTACAAATCAAGAGGAAGGTCAAAGTGATAAGGAGGAAGTTGAAATTCTCAGGCACTGCCTGAGAAGCAAGCTGACTCTACTTCGATGTATCGGTAGGTTACTTCCGTTCAGTACGAACAATCAGAAGGCATAACACGTAACAAAATTAAGTATTCCTTCCTAATTTCCGGCAGACAAAAATGAAAGATGCAATGCAGGTTTCAAGTCCAATTTTTGATAAACTAATTGGCAATGATTTTCAAATTATCATTTTCAAAATAATGGTAATTAGAAGAAAATTAGTTACATAACACGACCATATTATGAAGCCCCCGAAGGACGCCTCATTGCCCTTAAATGTTTGTATCTTTAGGTCCACACAAAGACTTACATGTGCGAAATTTGATTACTCTCTTCAGGGATGTCATGTCGTATATTGTGGTACAGTTACTAACTATTCCAACTAGGAATTTTCACACATATCTTGTGGTCGGAGCAAGTAGGGTGCTCCGAAATGTTGGTGACTAGCTATCGCATTACACGGCGCCACATCTCAAAAGCTTGCACAGATTACCGCAAGTTATAAAATAAAAATAAACGCCTTCTTTTCTTCAAATGTTTCAAAACTTTATATTTGACTAAAAAGACATAAAACATTATACTACATAATTCCATAGAACACAAGTCACTGCTGAGAAGCCAACAGTTGCTCATCTATTCAAAACCCCTAATTTGGGAGTCCGTTTTCATAACAGCCCGCCACTTGTTCCTATGCTAAGCCATATTCTTCTCTTAAGACTGCGTCTTCCAAGTGGTTTCTCTCTACTGCAGGATCTCCCACCAAAACCCTCCAAGCAATTTTCTCTTCTCTCCGTGCATGCTACGTGCCTCGTCCGTCTCATAATCCTAATCGTTGACCCGCGAAATTCTTTACAATTTACACGATTTTATTGCAGCGGCACATTTTTCTTTTCTACCTTTGTGATATTTTGTTTATTTGGATTGTATTAGTTTCGTGTTCAGATGTCAAGTACATTGCACATGACAAAATAATCAATTGCTGAGGATGGTTATGGGACCGACACGTGAAACACTCATGCAAGTCACTGAAGGATTTGTTCCTGTGCTATTATTATTTCCTTAGTTCGAAAGACAAAATTCCCACTGGAAAACTGTAGTTCAGTGTGCTTTAGCCAAGTTAGAGAATACGAGATACTTGTAGTAAATTAAGAAAAATTTGACTACCCTATTTCTGGGCTTGTCCGTCGGCTGGTGTCCCAAAAGGTACCAAAAAAAAACACCGTTTTGAAAACCGGATTTCTTTCCGCCCACAGGTAAAAAGGTGGAAAAGTGCCTGGTACACTGTGCCCGGTAAGATAAGCGAAGGATGGAAAACAATCCAGTTTCCGAAACACTTTTCTGCACTTCGGTTCTCTTTCGGAAAACTAAACGATGGACAATGTCCACATTCCGAGTAGTCCTCCAGGTCATACGCCATTGCCAGAATAAACACAGAATTGTACAGACAGCTAGACTAACTCATGTTGGTATAAAGCAGACACGCTATCAGCTGCAGGCCTGCCCGCCTTCCTTTGTGTTACATACAGGACAGGTTCTCGTATCATTATCATTATCGTTATCTGTTTCAGTGTTACATCGTGGTGACATACAGCATGCGTTCCAAACTGTTTCCACACTCGTGGCTGTCTATAAACATGTTACATGTAACATGCAGTTACAGAAACCGACCTCATGTCAGATTCTTCACAAAACAATTAAAAATTAATTTTCATCTCTGAATGTTGTATTCTTATCCTGCCGCATCATTTGAGAAGTTATACTCTTGCGGCAGTGAATATGAAAAATGCTGCATTATGGGATGTGACTCTTTGCAGTCTAGAAGTTCTTTCTAACAGACCATACAGACTCATAACACGGAAAAGCAGTACCTAATAATATGTATGTAACATAGCTGTGGCCAGTATTTTAGAACACTCTCCCACATACACCCCTCATCTATATTCGAACACGTTCACCGATAATACTCTTACATTTATTACATTTCATTATGATGTCAGAATAGGACTGATACTGAGTGTCCGGTGATCAGAGGATAACACGAAGAGGCCGGAGAAACGGCAGAAGAGCAATTGAAGACTGCAGAAAACAAAGAACATTCTGTACCAGGATAACCAATGTTCTGTCCCGATTTCGACTGGGTTACAATCGTCATCTTCCATTATCTGAACTGTCTGTAAATTAAGCCTTGTTATATACACGCCACGGGAAAAAAGTCACCATTTTATTATTAAATTAGCAACATAAAAGCTATCAGCAATCGGAATCTGTAAAATTTTTCAAGATTTTTTTTCAGTAAAAAACACAACTCACACAAATAGAGGGGCACAACTGTGGAAGCTAAAGATACACTAAGACTAGACATAAAAACAACAGTAAGCATAATATCTAGGCCTGCTTTTGGCTAATAACTATTACGCACGTGCATGAAGCTACGTTTTGCATTGCGGTGTGCAAGTAAGATTCAAGCATTTTAAACCGTGGCAATAAACGAAAATAGGTGGTCAGTCATATTTTTCCGTAAACTACGATAAATATTTCACGCGGTATGGGCCGGTTTGTGTACTGGAAACGAAGACTAAACCCTCCCAACACCTGAAGAACTAATTTTACACCTTTGAAGACTCGTTTTTCCACGCTTCTTTCCTCTCAACACACATCTCATTAGAATCGCGTTTCGTCTTCTCTAAAATCTCAGAGCAAACATTACATCGAACATTACACGTAGAAAAAAGCAAACAGAATGTTCTAATTACTTCGGCAGTAGCACCGCTGTTACACGACGCAACGCAACCTTCAACAACACGTAAAATGCTGAGGCGGACAATGGGCAGAAGTCACAACGAGATCTTTTCTCTTGCACTTGCTAGCATTCTATTATTCCTATAATTCAGTTCTCGTATTCTTACTACAAAGCAGAAGCAAAGCTCATGCAAGTTTTAACATCATTACAAAAGTGTGCCCAGATGTCTTTGAATTCAGTGATAACGAAACATTACGTTTATTGAGAATTAACGCTACAAGCATTCTCCTAGTCCAATGTATTAATAAACTCCGACCAGCAGAAGAACCGTAGATGTACAAAGGAAAAGATACACAGACCAACAACAGTGAAGAAGTAACACGCCTGGATGGTTTACACCCTCTTGCTGATGATGAATAATGAAATATTTACACATGTTTATATATTCCGCACTTTTTAATATACAGAAGTAGTGCTTTAATATCTTGTTTGTGGCAATAATTATCCAACAAGATGCAACAATATACAGTTTATTTATATCTGTAAAATGCTCTACGTGTTTCGGGTAGTATCTCCACCCATCATCAGGAGCTCAAGTCATTGTATATGCATTATCTTGTATTAATGAGACCGTTACTGCTACCTGTCGTGAAC
>Ga0131853_10017209_pt1 | contig 13168 bp, 10 predicted proteins | sample TergutLab28metaG_FD_92764 | JGI IMG/M metagenome (GOLD analysis project Ga0131853, IMG submission 92764) | Labiotermes labralis P1 segment gut microbial communities from Petit-Saut dam, French Guiana - Lab288 P1 (version 2) (version 2) | ecosystem: Host-associated > Arthropoda: Insects >...
GCTACATGAGAAGCATGTAGTGGCAACTTGGAATGTTGGGAACCATCTCAGCATTTGCTTATAGACACAGGGAAACCAAGAAAAACCTGTGTCGAGATGGCCGGTCACAGGACCTTCCGAGTATTGACATCTGCCAGCAGTCCGGCATCTAAAGTACAAAAAAAAAACAACAATGCGCACATAATACAACAAATACACATAAGATGACAACAATACACACAAGACAACTACAACAATACACAGGCCAACCAACAACAATTACACACAAGACAACTTAAAACTAGCAACAAATACATGCGAGACAAATTAGAATACAACATGTACAGAAGGTAAAAACACCCAAGCAAGACAGTACTGTATTCAGTTTCTTGTAATTGTTTTGCTGGTTCCTATCTGCTTTTCTTTAATGTAGCCTAATAACCCCGACATAGGTTTGTCCCTTTAAACGCAAATTAATCCAAATGTAATTTATTTACTTTGAGGCCACGGGGAAGTCCCGTGGCCTGACGTCATCAATACTTTCCTCTCGCGCTGTTACGTCAGAGCTTTGGCGTGGTTTACAGACCAGAGATGACCGTAAAGTAGGCGATGTGGAAAACCCCCAAGTAAGCACAAGTCTTCAGTTGCCTCTGTCCAAGTTCCGTATTCTTTAGTTTGTAATTTCGTACCATCAGTAATGCAAAATAGACCGCGAAATTCTTTGCGATAACTGGTACATGTCAGTATATATATATATATACAATCAGTCCCGTTACAGGCCTGGGGTGGCCCAGAGGGTTCCAGGATGTTAAGGTTCCCAGATTTCATGACAACGGCACAGGATGGTGGTGATGTTTTCAGCCTTACGCACCAGCCGCCTTTACCCCCAGGAAATAATCCTGGTACTCATTTCTGTTAGAGCTGAGTCGACCCCAGGGCCATAGTGCGATCGAAAGGATTATGTCAATGAAAAATTCCAATGACACTATCTGGACTTGAGCCAGCGACCTTCCGGTTTGTAACACAGCACTTTAACCATTGTGCCACCTCGGCCCCCATATATATAAAACACGGGTAACCTAGAGAAGCTCTAACAACACAAAACTTACCCCAGCAAACGACAATATATCAATACCTTTTACTCCCATGGAATGCATTATTGATAGATTTGAAATGCTGCAATTGTAAATACCAACCCATGTTTCAAAAATTTTATTCAGAAATGTAAGCTACGCATTTTATCCAACCAAAAATACACACCACATTTCATGTATTCTTACAACTGTCAAACATGTTCGGATCCCAATATACACACAGCACCAATGACTTAGTCTGCCGCAGGCCTGAGGATGACCTAATGTTGGGTCGAAACATGTAGCTTATGTTTTAATAAATAAGTAGTACTGACGTATATAATTGTGTCCATTATAAGAAAATCAAAACACACTAATTTTGTGTTCAATAAAATCGTGCCCGTTTATGAGATAATGTGGAGAAATATTTTAGAACCGGACCTAGCACGGACGTCAGTATAATATGGCGCGTGCGCATCGCACCCTGGAGAACTGATATTACAAACACACACTCAGAATATGTGATATGTATTGCTTATCCTCGACAAAAACTGTTGCACGAACAAGGAACACTGTTGAGTTACATGTGCATTTTACGTGGGGCGTCCAACTTAGACTCGTGATATTAGAATAAAGGTTGACCAACTGGATGACACTTGCTTTGTTATCTACTGCTCAGCATGCTGTAATGATAGAGGTTTTGCGTGTTAATAAATTAACACACAAAACCTCTATCATTACAGCCTACACAACGCAACAAGTACTCGCTGGCTCCTGAAGATGGACGTATTAACGTCTGGAATATGTTGACCAGTAAATTGACATAATAAAGCAAGTGATATCAAGTTGGTCTACCTTTATTCAAATATCAAGATAATGCACGGTCCAATACGCATAAGATTAGACTCATGATTTCATCGTTCTAATAATATTTGTTATGATGAGATTTGTGAAGCTTGCTCGTTACGCGATTTTCTTCAGTCTCGTGTGTCAGGCCCATATATTCTCCTTAGCAAATGTTCTGCGTCCATAACACGAAATTATGTCGAACCCTTACAGAAAAGCGTGCTGATTCTGGATATTTGGTGACGTAATAGACACACCTGGTGGCTTGTTATAAACGTCATTTGTAGCCAAAATTCTAGTAAAATGTCGTTCATTTAGACGCAGTTTTGCGATTAACGCCCTTGCTCAATGTGCCACTGATTAGAAATCCTCTTTTCAACTGATGTTACAGGCGAAATATTAAAGGTTTACAGCAGCATTTGAGTTTCATGGTTCGTAGAGTCCAGTTGAAATGTGATGGCACACGGTGACGCACGAAGGGGAAATGAAGGGGAAACTGGCGAATGGGGAGTGGGTAGCCAGTACCCTTCACACTACCTCGGAACATGGTGTATCCAGCATTACTACAGCTGATGCGCACACCTCGGCTGCCAGTAGTCCACTGAACTGACGCCCCCGCCGATTTAAATGGACTCGTCCGTTTCGCCGAAAGACTAAATCTGGTTTCTGCGCGTGTGCCATCACATTTCAGCTGGCCTCTACAGCATTTGTGAACATGGTGCCAGTGGCGTAGCTGGGTTTATTGACATGTGAGGGCGAACAATGACAGTGGTCACCCCTGAAAGAAATTACAAACTTTAAAAAAACCACAATTACGTAATGAATTTACTTCTATTTATTTCAATACTCTGGAATTTATTGAGCACAGAAAATTTCTAGTTTTTTTTTTTTGTAAAATATTTATTTTGCCGCCCCTTGGGCTGTCCTGCCCCCGGTACGGCAGCACTACTCGACCCGCCACCCCTTCCCCGTTACCCCCCAGCATAATGTTACTATTTAAATAACAAATGGACTAATAAACGTCAGCACAACAAATATTTATTGCAGTATATTGCAGACGACGCCCTAGCAGACTTACCAACACCATCAACAATCAGAGGCTGATGAAACTTTGGATCACTCCTAGGAATCTGCTTAGTGGCACAAATTGTAACTGGATTATTTCTAGCCACACACTACTGCCCAAACATCGACATTGCATTCAACAGAATATAGTGTCCCAACTCGGCGGTCCTGGGTTCCACTCCGAGTATAGGACGAAGACGAAGAAGAGTGGACCTTGTTGATTAAGAGTTATAGCTCACGACAGTCTTCGTCGTTAATTTATGTGTAGCTTTATTAACCTTTTGACGCCTAATGTCAACTATAGTGGTCGTACCGCACGGCTAACTTCTAAAGTTGCATTTTATATATTTATTCAACAAATATAGGTACTGAATATTTTAAACATGCTATATACCCTCCTATTTTTTCTCTTCAAAATCCAGCTTGTTTCATAATTCTAACATATTTAGTTCCTGTGTTATTCACATTTTATTTACAGGGTGTGCTAAAATTAAAAAAAATAATTCCGGAGCCAAAAGTTTAAGTTATTGAATAATTACAGTTGAATAGTAACCAAACGGTAAGCGTAGGAGAAGAATCAATTTCTACGTCTCCACCCAGCAGAGATGTTGACTGGACGATGATTGCCTAAACAGTCCCCGCGTCTCTCAGGCTCCTTGCCTAGTTGTACTAAATCTGCAACATATCGTACCGCACCCCTGCCGTCGTCTCCTTACAGAGAGCACACAAAAAATACTCGGTTACAAAACCCTCTCTTCCCAATATTGTAAGAAGACCAAACAAACGTGCAGGAATGCATGCACATGGTTAAGTGGGAAGTTCAAATGGTGGCCAGTGAGCCGCCACGAGCCCCTGGATACTACAAGAGTAAGACATATTTGTCGAGACGTAAACTACGGATGACTACTACGATCATCATCAGGCCTCCAGCAGAATAATTCTCAGGTGCTGTTTTAGATATTGGGATCCCAATAATTTGTACAGTTGTGAACGTACATCAAGTGTGATATGGGATAAAATGTGAAACATATAATGTCTAGATAAAGCGTTGTTAAAAACATACTGTTCGTATTTGTCAGGCATTCTTGCCTCTATATGTGTCCCACCGCGGTGCTAATACCAGCGGTGTTTTCGCGCATGTGCGAATGCAATGTCGACTTCATGGAACCCCAATAGAAAGAAATCTGATGGGTTCAGGTCGGGTGACAGAGGTGGCCAAGCCATCGATTCATCTCTGGCCATCCATCTTCCTTCATAAATAATGTTCAGAAACTCCCTCACCTCTCAGCTGCTACGTCGCGATGCCGCTACATAATGTAACAACATTTGTCTTCGTGTTGCAAGAACAGCATCCTCTATATACCGCTTATTAATTTTCCAGAAAATTTCTGTAATTCGGGTTGTTGAAACATCAATCGAAAATTTTGGAGAGGACATCACGAAGTGCTTTAATGAAGTATATTAAGTTCACTAATACACTTCAGCACAACAAGTAATTCATTAAAATCTGACAACAATAACCGGTACTTAACACGAAGACCAATATACATTTTTGACCATATCTCGCCCAGTTCTTCCTAGAGTGAGAAATATTTCAGACAAAAGTTGTAGAGAAAATCAAAACACACATTTTGTGTTCTGTAACTTTTTTTTCGAAAATCCTACCGTTTATGAGATAAAGTTTTAAAATATTTTAGAGCAAGGGCAGGACACAGACAACAATATGGCGTTTGCGCGTACTTGCTGGATAACTAAAGCTACACACACACTCACACACAAACATACACACACAATATATAATAATCATTGCATTTCCACTGCAACAATGGTTACATGAACGCGGCTCAATGCTACGTTGTACGTAAATTGTCCGTTTTATATTAATAACTGTCAACTAGATGCAACACAAAACAGTCTATTTGTTATTCTGAAAGTTCACTTTACATGTTTCTGGTGTCAACCACATCAGTCATCAAGAGTACACAAAACTGTAACTATAGCCTCCGGTGCTGGTCATTTTTTGTGCTGCTACCTCCCTCCAACGTGGCCACGTTGGAGGGAGGTAGCAGTAGAATGAACTTGCGGAATAATAAATAGACTGCCTTGTGTTGCATCTCGTTGGAAAATTATTAACATAGAAGAGCGATGCACGAAACCATAAACATAAAAATGCGTGTCTTGTTTTCTTATCATTCAGCTTGATGTTGGCTGCTTTAGCTAGCCGAAACGTATAGCTATATTTTGATATTTAAGAAAGTTGTAAACTACACTTATTGGGTAGCTAACACAACGGAGTGGCTTCCATAAAGATAAGAATAAATTTGTGTTGAGATGTCTTGACATTTTATTATGGACATTCCTTATGTCTGTAAACTAACCTCAGTCAAAATGGATTTATTCGCGTTTGCCTTAGAAAGATCACGTACTGGCGCCACGTAAGAAGTCGGATATTAGTGATTATTGTGCGTTTAGACCATCATATTGAAAGTTTCTGTACACCAATGTCTGTGCCTCAAAATTCTTCCTGCTCCTACTTGGCACTTCAGGGTCACCAAACTGCTAACAGAACCTAATCTTCATACGCTGTACACATTCGCCTCGTCTCCCTGAGATTCTTTGTAGACTCCAGTTGAAATGTGATGGCACACGGTGACGCACGGGAGGGAAAGAGAAGGGGAAACTGTCGAATGGAGTGGGTAGGCAGTACTCTTCACACTACCTCGGAACATGGTGTATACAGCATTACTACAGCTGATGCGCACACCTCGGCTGTCAGTCGACTGAACAGACGCCCCCTGCCGATTTAAATGGACGCGTCCTTTTCACTGAAAGAGGAAATCTGGTTTCTGCGCATGTGCCATCACGTTTCAACTGGTCTCTACCTTCTCATACATTCTGAGACGTGGAATTCTTGCCAGAGGATGTAATCGTCGGTATTCCAAAAACTGCCCATTGCATGAAACCACATACTAATTATATGGCGAGAAATTATTCGTTTTTATAACCGTCAGTCCTTTTGACCGATGCAGTCTACTGCCACACGGACGACAACAGCGCCACAGCCGCTGGCCGGCAGAGAACACAATCAAGTTACAGCGGTATCAACTCGGTTCCTTAGCGCGTAACTCAATAACGTTCTTCTACCAAACTATAATTTATTAGGTTTATTTCAAATAACCTCTGGATCGTACCCCTGAAACTTGATCATCTCACCACGGAACACTCAATAATGAATCTTACGAGTTTCTATATACGTATGAAATCAAGTCCAGTAACAAAGACGTGGAATTTGGGTAATTCTTTTGGCAATAAAGTCATAAAGACTTCTTTGAGCCACAAAATGTAATAAAGGACGGTTTTTGTAGTACAAACAAGCATTTAGATCTGTGAACTTGAAAGAAGTCGTTAATGGCGCACAGCGGAATTCAAAGTAGAAAAAAACCAGTGGTAGTTTGAGTGCGTATCGTGCATCATACGCATTGAGATACAGTTATGGAAGGTTTCAGTAAATTACTTCAAAAATATATATATGTTTCTTAAATTTAGAATGTTTACCTGACACCAGTGAAGAATATTTTAATCGCATTTACAGCGTGCATACAAAAATCCAGTCTATGCTTCATAGAAGGTGTTTTGGTGCCCTTTGTATGGGAGAATCTGTTGGCGTTTTAATGTGCGTTATTGCGGTTTATTGTGAGAGTTATGTGGGGCACGTGCAATGAGTGTATGTGAGTGTGTGTGTGTGTGTGTGAGAGTGTGTGTATGGATGTGTGAGAGTGTGTGAGTGTATGTGTGGATATGACTGTGTGTGTGTGTGAGAGAGTGTGTGAGTGTATCGGTGTGTTTGTGAGTGTGAGAGTGTCTGTCAGTGTGTGAGTGTGAGTGTGGATATGAGTGTGTGTGAGAGTGTTTGTGTGTGAGTGTGTGTGAGAGTGTGTGAGTGCATATGTGTGAGGGTATGTGTGTGAGTGTGTGTGGGTATGAGTGGTTGAATGTGTGTGTGAGTGTGAGTGTGTGTGTGAGTGTGTGTGTGTGGTTGAGTGCGTGATTGAGTGTGATTGTGTGTGAGTGTGTATGAGTGGGTTGGTGTGTGTGTGAGTGTGTGTGTGTATGTAGGTATGAGTTGGTGAGTGTGTGTGTGTGTCGGTGTGGGTGATTGTGAGAGTGTGTGTGTGGATGAGTGTGTGTGTGAGAGTGTTTGTGTGTGAGTGTGTGTGTTTTGGTGTGTGAGAGTGTGTGATTGTATGTGTGTGAGTGTGTGTGGGTATGAGTGGTTGAATGTGTGTGTGAGTGTGAGTGTGTGTGTGTGTGTGGTTGGGCGTGTGATTGAGTGTGATTGTGTGTGAGTGTGAGTGTGTGTGTGTGTGTGTGTGTCGGTATGAGTTGGTGAGTGTGTGTGTCAGTGAGTGTGTGTGAGTGTTTGCGTGTGTGTGTGGATGTGTGTTTGAGTGTGAGTGTGTGTGTGAGAATGTGTGCGTGTGTGTGAAGGTGTGTGTGAGTGAGTGAGTGTGTGTAGGTGTATGTGTGAGAGAGAGTTTGTGTGTGTGTGTGTGTGTGTGTGTGAGAAAGTTTGTGTTTGTGTGTGTGTGTGTGTGTGTGAACAAAGTGCAGAAATTTTAATATTACTCGGATGATACAAATATACGGGGGCCCCTGAACGATTAAGTATTCTTTGTTCACACATTCGAGGGAACGAATTTTATTTTTTTTGAGTGCAGATACGAGTGCTGCCCGGAAAATATCTAGCCATTTTAATATCTTGAGTACCGGTCACGTGGTCGTGATATAACTTGGCAGCCAGCCAGAGGAGACCTTACTGTGCATCCGAGAACCTTCACTCTCCAGTGGGGCTAGTCAGCGGGCAGTGAGACGCCGTTGACTGTACTTGTGTAGATGTGTAACTTTCGCATTCAAATTGACCGATCGAGCAGATCAGCTTCATAATGACAATGCGCCTGCCCATTCTTCAGCTCTCGTGCAGTCTTTTTTGGCAAGGCATCACATCACTCAAGTCTTTCAGCCTACCTGGGGTCCCTGCCACTTCTGGTTTTTCCCAAAGCTAAAATCGCCCTTGCAAGTGAGGAGATTTGTGAATGCGACGTTCACACAATACACAAGCTCAGTCAACTGTGTCTCCCTGCCGACTGACTAGCCCCACGGGAGAGTTAATGTTCACGGTTGCGTGGTAAGGTCTTTTCTGACTGGCTGCCTATTTACGTCAAAGTCACGCGACCGGTTCTGTACATATTTAAAATGGCTGGATACTTTCCGTACTGCCCTCGTACCAAAAGATTTTCCTCAAAACGTTTGGGTTGAAATATATTTGCTCCTCATTCTAAATAATTCGTCTTTTTGAGAAGCGTAAATTTCGGGTGTATTCGTGTTTTCCATGAATGTATTTCATTTTAAAGAGATTTTTAAACGCTCCAAAAATGCGCAAATTTCACGGATAAAACTTTATTATATAAATGGAAAATAGATGTAATAAGAAAGGAAATCAATTTCAATTCTGTTATAAATTCAACCAATTATTTTTTTCTCTTCCAACGAGTTTTGTGTTAATTATTTTTAATGTCAAACCCGCAAAACGTCAAATTCCTATATACTGAAACAACAAATAATATTCCTCGCCCAGCTGATGTCACTGCAGTTGATTTCCTTCGTAAAAGATTCAAAATCGTTGCTAGGTTTAATTCCGGAATTAATCTCATTTTGCATCAAATACATGCACGTACTTAGTACTTCGCTGAGTTATGTGCAAGGAACAGCTCATATCTGACGTCTGTTCACACCAGACGAGGAAGGAATATTAAAGAAAAATGAAAAGAGGAAGATGATAGAAGCAGTGCTGAACAAAATTTGTTACGGCACATTCATTTATATGAACTCGAACTTCTCTACTGCTTATTAAAGAATTTCGCTGAGTTAGTAAAAGCTAAAGTGATTCCGTTACAGGCCCGGTGTGGCCCAGAGGGTGGGTAGAGTTGTAGCTCTACTCTTCCATGCCCGCGGCACTAGTAGGTGAGTGGTCAGCGTCACGTCCCGGCCGCACTTTACCCCCGGGAAAGACCTTGTACCCATTTTACAGGAGGGTGGGTGGGCCCCAGGGCTGGTCTGGACGAGCGGAAAATCTCGTCCCCACCGGGATTCGATCCTGGACCGTCCAGTCCGTAGTCAGTCGCTATACCGATTAAGCTGCCGGGCCCACTCTCTGAGTTAGTATTTTGTTTAAATACAATGTAACATTGCCGAGTTTCGAAGACCCTGAACTCATCTCCACATCGACTGAACAATTACTTTTTTGGCACATTGGAATTGAATTTCTGTTGGTTAACCCTCCAAATTGCTTTTTTCCGTTACCCAGGAAATTATTCCGAACATCTCTGCCTCTTTTCTGTAAATTCGACAAATAATGTAAAGTAAATAGACAACGTAATTAGAAATAACGAAGAACTACCCAAGAAATCAACGGGGAGGATTTTGTGAAATTTATAAAAGCTCAAACAATAAGATGCCTGGGGCATGTGAAGAGATTGGAAGAGGGAACGATGGCAAGAGAGATGATGGGAGGAAGACTGTTTGTAGGAAGAAGAAAAGGAAGACCTCGTTAGAGATGGATGGACGATGTGGTAGCAGACCTTAAAGTGATAAAGATAAAGGAGTGGATGTAGAAGATGAAAGATAGGTAGAAATGGAGGCGGATTGTTGAGGAGGCCAAGGCTCACCCAAGGCTGTAGCACTGAGAGTGATAATGCAACAGACACCGTACAAATTTAATAACTGGATAAACGCAACATTTTAGATAGGTAATGTAAATAGCCATCGTATATTTTTAACAAATTTTTAACAACCGGATATACATAACCTTGTAGATACAACAACTAATCAACAATTTATACGATTTTATGACTAGATAGACTGAACAAACATAAATGTAAATAGACAACTGGATGAACGTAACCTGTACATGGCATAACATGTTTATAGTGAGTAATACACTCGTACAGTAATACACAGTACTATACAGTAATACACAGTAATATATAGTAATACACAGTAATATAAAGTGTTATAGAGTAATACACAGTAATATACAGTAATACAGATTAATATGCTGTAATATAGAGTAATACACAGTAACATACAGTAATATACTGTAATATACAGTAATACAGAGTAATACAAAATAATATACTATAATATACAGTAATAAACAGTATTATACAACAATATACAGTAATACACAGTAATATACAGTAATACACAGTAATATACAGTAATACACAGTAATATACAGTAATACACAGTAATATACAGTAATACACAGTAATATACAGTAATATACAGTAATACACAGTAATATACAGTAATACACAGTAATACACAGTAATATACAGTAATACACAGTAATATACAGTAATACACAGTAATACACAGTAATACACAGTAATATACAGTAATATACAGTAATACACAGTAATATACAGTAATATACAGTAATACACAGTAATACACAGTAATATACAGTAATCACACCCGAAAAATTCATACATAAATTTTACTACTATGTGCTCACATTTATAGAATTGTATTTTAGTAATTTTAGACCACTCACTTGTTTCAGTGTGACGATACCAGATGCTGTATAATACAGTTTTAAACTCCTGATGATGAATACAACAGTGCTCGAAACATGTAGAGGCATATAATAAACTTATTATAAAAAAAGAATTTGTGCATTAAGTTGGTTAATTACTAAGATTATTCTGAGATGCACGGTGAGCAAAACATCAAAAGTTTCCTATCTTGTTTACCTTAAAACTGTGTGGACAGACGGAAATGTATGTGACTTTGACAGTATTTACGAATCTTATTTTGCTATTCCTAACAGCAAAACATCAAAATCTCAGCGTCTTTCATTTCGCAAGTAATTGGATTGTAAATGAAACAGGAGTTTGGGGGGTTTGAATCCCCTTATAGTGGCGAACTGCAGGGAGTGTCAATTTTTATACTGCGAAGCGGGGCCCACTAATTGGGGCTCAGGTTACAGATTACACTCTAAGCATTAAATTTAAGAAATGACGTCGTCTGTTTTTGACGAATAAGTATTGGATATGATGGCTACTGGAGGATTAAAACTGATCAAGAAATAAATGATATAATAAAAGGATAAAATATAATTGGGTTTATTAAAAAACAGAGATTAAACTGGTTAGGCCATGTTGAATGCATGGCTGAGGATAATATTGTGCAGAAGATTAAGAGATGGAAACCCGTGTCTAAAAGACCAATTGGAAGACCTAAAACACGTTGGGAAATGACGTTTTGGAAGATATAAAGAGCATAAATATAGGCAATTGGAAGAAAGTAGCACAGATTAGAGATAGATGGAAGAAAGTGGTTGAGCAAGCCGGAACCTTATACAGACTGTAACGCTTTGTAAGAAGAGGAAGAAAAAGAAGAAGAAGAAGAAGAAGAAGGAGAAGGAGGAGGAGGAGAAGAAGGAGAAGAAGAAGAAGATAATATTGTGCAGAAGATTAAGAGATGGAAACCCATGTCTAAAAGACCAATTGGAAGACCTGAAACAAGTTGGGAAGATGATTTTGGTAGGTATGAAGAGCATGAACGTGCGCAATTGGAAAAAAGTAGCAGAGAATAGAGATAGATGGAAGAAAGTGGTTGAGCAAGTTAGAACCTTGTATAGGTTTTAGCGCATTGTAAGCAGCAGTAGTAGCGGCAGCAACAGCAGCAGCATTGGATACTGAGATTTTAAATTAAAAGTTATCCTTCGATAGAATTTTGTATATTATGTGTAGTAAAATTTAATAAAGTTTCTAATTCATTTTCTATCCATCACTCGAATATGTATATCATCTCATTTTATCACAGTCTTCTTCACTACGTGTTTCGACTTTGAAGAGTGTTTCATCACGTTCATAGGTTGAATTTAACAACAAAGATACCCACCAAATTTAAATTCGTATTTTTTAATGCAATATTCATTTGACTTGTAAATTGTGTAATTCTATTGGCTCAGTTTTATAATCAGAAGGTACCTGTAGTGCTGATAAGTCCTTAGACCAACCATGAAAGAAACAAGCTCGGAATCATGTCAGGGACGCGCGCGATTTCAACAAAATCGAGACGCTAGCTTTCATAAAGGTTTTTCTTTTGCAAAGCAAGGCGCAGAAGGAAATTAACGCCATTCTCACACAAACATTAGCTTGTTTCCTTCCTGGTCGGGCTAAGGACTTATCAGCACCCTTGTAATTTCTCTGTGAGGGATAAAAACTGGTTTAAAGGTAAATCAGTCCCATTACAGGCCTGGAGTGGCCCAGAGAGTTCCAGGTAGTTAAGGTTCCCAGATTACATGACAACGGCACAGGATAGTGGTAAGGTTGTCAGCCTTACGTACCGGCCGTTTTTACTCCCAGGAAATATTCTTGGTACCAATTTCTGAGTCGACCCCAGGACCATAGTGCAATCGGAAGGATTTTATGTCAATGAAAAATTTCCAATTACACCATCTGGGATCGAACCAGCGAGCTTTCGATTTGTAGCGCAGCACCTTAACCACTGTGCTACCGCGATTCCTATAAAAACTGGTTAATAACACAGAAATATTATTCATATTTGTAAAACTCAAATTAATGGATACATTAGGGTGTAGATATATTGGAATGTAAGAATCGCTTCATAACATGTATGATTCATGCCTTAACCTAGTCCAACCTGTAATTAGTAAAGTGGTATATAGAAGTTAACATTAGGGCTGAAAAGAAAATAGAGGAAACATAAGAAATCTGATAAAAATGACTTGATTTCATAGCCAAGAGACATTAAGAAAGAGAGGGAAATGTAAGAATTAATAAAGTAGGAAGCAGCGACGTTAGAAAGTGCGTTATGTGGCTGATGTATTGATGCATTGCTTTGTTTAAGCCTAAATTCTAAGTTCATTTGTGTGCACCGTTGTCACTCGGCGATATTTGTAAACATTTCATCTTCAACTCGTATATTACAATGAAGTGCTACTTTTTTGAGGGGGTAGGGGCAACAGCTCCCCCCTCCCAGTGAGCCAGGGCCTCCTCATTCACGAGGTTTCTAGATCACACACAACGACGCACTACATTCAGTAGGTGCCCCCCCACCCACCCCCCCCCCCCCCAAACAAAAAAATAAAAACTCACTCTTATAAAACACTAACA
>Ga0131853_10017210_pt1 | contig 13167 bp, 12 predicted proteins | sample TergutLab28metaG_FD_92764 | JGI IMG/M metagenome (GOLD analysis project Ga0131853, IMG submission 92764) | Labiotermes labralis P1 segment gut microbial communities from Petit-Saut dam, French Guiana - Lab288 P1 (version 2) (version 2) | ecosystem: Host-associated > Arthropoda: Insects >...
AAAGTAAGGTCTCCATAATTCTGGGGCTGCAGGGAAACTGTTCGCGTGACTGTTGGCCACACCGCTGTGTTTGTTGGTTCCCCCACTCCCAAACAAGCCGTCGCTCAGCCCGCTAGGACGCTCCGTCTTGGCTCAGCAGCCGTTTGTAATGGAGCTTCCGCTTGCTGCTCCCGCCAGGTGTGAAGTTCGAGCAGTAATTCGGTTTTTGAATGCAAAAGGCGTTAAACCTATTGAAATTCATCGCCAATTGACGGAAGTGTATGGAGAGTCGTGCATGGATGTCAAAAACGTCCGTAAGTGGTGTAGGGAGTTTACAGCTGGTCGAACGGAAATTCACGATGAAGAAAGGAGCGGAAGACCGTCAATTTCTGACGAGACAGTCGCGAAGGTTGAACAAATCATGCGTCAAGATCGGAGGATCACTCTCGATGATCTCTGCATTTTGGTTCCTGAGGTTTTTCGAAGCACCATTGGTAGGACTTTGACTGAAAAGTTGGAATATCAGAAGGTGTGCGCAAGATGGGTCCCACGCATGCTCACAGAAGAGCACCAACGGCAAAGCATTGACTCCTCACGCGAATTTCTTCAGCGCTACGCAGATGAAAATGACAACTTTTTGGATTCGCTTGTCACGGGTGACGAAACCTGGGCGTTCCACTTCACACCTGAGACCAAACAACAATCGTGTGAGTGGCGGCATTCCTCTTAGCCCAAGCTGTGAAAATTCAAAACAACACACTCTGCCGGGAAAGTCATGGCAACTGTGTTTTGGGATCGAAAGGGGGTATTGTTGGTCGACTTCATGGCTCATGGGACCACAATAAATGCAGACAGGTATTGTGAGACACTCAAAAAACTCAGACGGGCGATTCAGAACCAGAGAAGAGGAATGCTGACCAAGGGCATATGCCTTCTCCACGACAACGCTCGCCCCCACGTCGCCCGGCAAACTGTTGCTCTCCTGGATCAGTCTGGATGGGACATCATCACCCACCCACCCTATAGTCCGGACTTGGCACCCTGTGACTACCACTAGTTTCGTAAGTTGAAAGAACATTTGGCCGGAAGGCGCTTCAGCGATGATGACGAGGTGAAAGTTGCGGTCCAACGCTTCCTCAACGTCATGGCGGCGAGCTGGTATGACATGGGCATACAAAAACTGCCTTTGCGCCTACAAAAAAGCATCAACCGAAATGGCGTTTATGTAGAAAAATAGAGGAATGTTCAAACTTTAAAATGATGTATCAATTATTGAATATAAATGTTTCTATTTATAAAAAAATTGGAGACCTTACTTTTGAGATCACCCTCGTATTTAACAATGTCTACACATCATATAGAAGGGGTGGTGTAGTTAGTACAGCAACTTGCTGTGGGGTTCCTGGGTTGAGACTCTGGCAGGGTGAGATATTCTGGACCCATTCAGACCAGCCCCATGGCCTACCTTCCGTTTTGTAAAGTGGGTGGTGAGTCTTTTTCCTAGGGTAAGCAGCCAGGAGCATGGTGCTGACCACCTAGCCTTGAAGTGCTGGTTTTGAGAATGGGTAGAGCTATACCTCTGCCTCCCCTGTGTGCCCACTTGGCATGTAACAAGACACCTCTATGTTTTTACACCTCATAGCGGTGGCTAGAAGGCACATTTGGACTATATAATTTTACCACTTCAGAAGCAGCATATCATGATCTGTCAGGCAGTAACTGGGAAGAGCAAAAGTGTCAACCTGCAAGCATTGGATGAGTGGCGAGTAGGAATGTCGTTGGAAGAATCACATGGAAACTAATCACAGGACATATATAACACAAATTAAACAGGGATTTTTTTTCTGTTAAAATAAAGGAATAGGAAATCTTGGATGGTGGCAAAAATCGGAAGACAGGATCACAGTTCTAGTTAGCAGTGCTGCCTACTGGTCAGACAACTTACCAAACCAGCATAATATATCATACACCTAACATCAGAATATCTAATAGCATAACCTGGATTACTGCTAATGTCATAATTAACTATTTGAATGTTGTAAATGCAAGAATGGGATCAAAGAATAGATAAAAATATATTGCTGTTGTAGTTGAATTTCTCTTTATCCACTTTCAGGTGAGACGTCCGCATCGTGTTGCATAGAATCATAAGATATATAGGTAAAATTTAGGCAAACAAAACTTGTTTAATGCTTATATTACTTAGATGTTCTTACATAGCTTCTCTCAACGACATGTTTCGGCCCTTCCACTGGCCATCTTCAGGTTGATCACTTTTTTCTTTGCAAGGCAAACCATACAATTAGCAATGCTGTGTTATTGTTATCAATGTTGATAACAATAACAGCATTGCTAATTTTATGGTTTGCCTTGCAAAAAGAAAGTGATCAACCTGAAGATGGCCCGTGGAAGGGCCGAAACATGTCACTGAGAGAAGCTATGTACGAACATCTTAGTAATAAAAGCATTAAACAAGTTGAGTTTGACTATATTTTACCTATATATTTTATGATTCTGTTTATCCAAGAAACATATCTTTCTTGAATTATGTTAAAGGTGTGTTCTTTCACAACATTGCCCCCCACCCCCACCCGAAATGCACAGGGATAACTTCATGCTTATTTCAAATGGCACAGAATAAGTGATTGGAACCCTATCTACTACACCACTGGTGGTGTAGTAGATGGTGGTGGTCATTTATAAAATCTCACACTCTATTAAATGACACAAAGGGGGGAAATAATACCCAGTTAGTTCCTAACTTTTAGGGTATTTAAAGGGAAACACAAGAGTTCACTTACGGGAACTGCCTCTACATTATATAAGAGGTTTACATAAAGATGTGGGATTCAAGACTACAAAAACATTATGTACACATTTGTAGGCAGGAGTACTGACCATATTTTTAACTAAATATTTCATTGTCAAGATATTTTACACAAGTTTGGCTTATTTGCAACATGAACTGTAAGAAACCCAGTTTTGTAATTTGATTGGTGCTTGTAAACACGAGAGCCTATTTTAACCCTTAGCTGCCGAGCAACATATATATATATATGTTGCGCAGTGAGCCCTTTAAATGGCTGAATGGCCACTAAAGTGGCTGGGAGGGGGGTGGGGGATTTAATTCTGGCGTCAAAGGGTTAATCTTGACATAAAAATTGTTCATTAATATTCTTCCTCAAGATGTTTTTAAGTGTAGTACCTGATTATTGCCTGAAATTTGGCCGAAACATGTACAGATTGATGTCTAGTGACATTGTTTGAGTTATGAATGACAAACAGTAAATGCAAGGTAAAAAAATAGTTTTTTCCCTTATTTAAAAACTCCTTTTCTTTTTTCAACATTTTCCTCAGTTTTGTGGTTTTGTATCTGTTTTAAGAAATCTGTTGCAAACTAAAGTAGAGGTTTCACTGTAATTATTCTAGTTTTGTCTGTGTCAGTTGTAAATGTATTCGTGTTGGATAGGACTCATCAGTGAAGATGTGCGCCATCACTGTTGTATATGGATATCTGCAGTTCACTCCTGAACCATCAGTGGGTGATCAGTTACAAGTTTAACTTTCTTTGTGATACAACTGACGTCCTGTGTGTCGGTTTTGTAACCGATTCTTTGGACAAGATAAAAAATTCCTCTCATGCATGGAGGCGTATTTCAACAACTCCAACGCGGGTCGGTTTGCACTCTCACTAGGCACCTTGCTTCAAATATCTGCTGTGAATGACATGTGTTTTTAAGCTAGCAAACAGAAAGGGGTGTTTGAACATGGCTTAAGAGAGCTTTGATTATGAGGACTTTTTTTTTTATGTATAGTTCTCACTGGTAGGATTGGCAGCTTGCCAACAGAACTTAAAGCTTTGTTCAACAACAGCTACAAATTCAGGTGTATGATATTTATTCTAGTTGAAATTGCTTTCGTACCAACTCAAAATTGTGACCATATTTTGATGTTACCTGAAGTTTTTGACGTTGCTACAGTAAGTAATCCACTGTCTTGTAAATGGCTGTTGTTGTTGAAGTATAAGTTGGTAAGGGTTCTGGTGGAGTTATGGGAAGGTATTTTTTGCTGCAGTGTCAGGTTGAACATTGTGGATGTGTTGCTTGGGTGTTAAATAACAGCATGACACAACTATGAAGCTTCGTTCTATCACTGGACTGTCATAAATTGCATTTTTTGTTTGTGAAATGAAACATAATTTTTAGTTTGAAAAAGTACTCTAATCTCCTCCCTGGCACTGGACAGTTCATATGTCCTGTGTTTTACGTGGGAGTTATATAGAAGACCACAGAAGAATCGCTTGTCCTGTGCAACATAGAGGTCACAAACAGAATGAAAGTAGAACTAACAAACTTGTGAATGTGTTACGAGTTTCAGGAAATATCTTTCAGTTGTTGTTATGTTATTGGAATTTAAAACTGATGGTTATTTTGAATAATCAGCACTTTAATATATACTTCAGGCATCTTTCTTTTCTGCATTTTTAGTCAAGTAGGAATACTAATTTCTCACCTTTACATCAGACTGCATTACATTATTCCACTCGAATGTTCTGTAAACTGGGTGTAAGGTTTGAAATAGCTGAATAGTGTGCAGTAATATATGAGATTTGTGTGTGTGTGTGTGTGTGTTTGTGTGCACGTGTATGTGCGTGTGTGGCTGTGCAGTTAGAACCTAAAACTTATAATCTTTGTTATGATATGACCAAAACTTTATGAAAGCCATGTGTATTAACTGTTCCATAAGCTAACATGTCATACTGGAAGTAATCCATGTAATGACATAGAGCATGTTAAGTCCAGGACTTTTATGTTACTATGTACAGTGTTTTCCAGGCAATTTCTATTTAACTGAATACTTAAAGTAATAGTACTTTTGATTGTACCTAGTAATTTGGAATTGACTATTCTGTTATCTAAAATTACGTTAAATCACCTTGCTTTTTAAGTCAAGCCTAATAATGAAATCTTTTCTGAAATATTATACAGACATTTGGCTAGCATGAAAAATTGTATGTATGATCTTTGTAACATATATTATTAAGTTATTAAATAACTAAAATAGTCAGAGAAACTGTAAAAGGACTATTATTAAGGTTTAAGCCTGTGTTGTATTAGTGTTGAATTATATACTGTGTTATATAGGAAACTGGAATGTTTCGTAAAGTAAATGAATGTTTGTCAACACCAGTTGATTGTAAAATGTCATACTCTGGACAGTTAGTTTATTCCTACGAAATAGAATCATGTTGAACAACACTGGCATGAAGCTTGTTCAACATAACGTAAGCTTTCTTTTGCACCTGTCATTATTATGGTTATATTAATGAATGTACAGTTTTGGGAAAGTGTATATTTTTTTAAAAGAATCTCAAATTCACTTTCTTTTATAATTAGATTGCATACTTTTTCCTAAAGAGGTGCATTTATTGGATGGAGGAGCTTTCCAGTGCAAATGCAGAGGTGTTCAGTAATAACTGCATATGTTTTGCCTATTTTATCTACTATTAGTACAAGTAATGTGTAAATTATTGTGTAGATTGGCTTTAAAATATATCCTATTCACTGTTAGCATCAGGAATGGGGATTTTAAAGGGACATAGTAGAAAATGATTCCAGTTTTGACCTTCCATATTGTCCTAGGTATTTGAAGTTCAGAAATGGGGAAGTATAAAATGAGAATAATCCATTTAGTAGGACTAGGGATTGTCATGTAACATTGTATGTCATATCTGCCACAGTTTGCTGTATTCCCATGTTGTAGCATATGTGCTGGTCACTTTGTCCCACCACCCACTCCCCTCCCCCAAAGAAACTGTATCACTCTGAATAAAATAACATTCCGATAAAGTTACAGATGTAATTTATTTCTTAGAATTTGTAAAATAAACTAGCTGTATGCAGTAATGAGTTATGCCTTTCACATGTGTGTGTGGGGGAAAATAATAGGAATATATTTATTTATATTTATAAATTTAATGGACCATATTTGTGCATATGTAAACTTGTTCTGGCTTTTCTGTTGTCTGGGCTTGAAGCTGAGCAGGCTGTATGTAATTTATTTGATTTTAAAAAGTATGGTAACAAATTATGCCATAGGTATGACTGTGACATAACACTGCAGTTGCATTTATATACAAATATAACTGCATGATCAGTGACTCACCAAATGTAAATCACAATGTGCAGTGTTTCCAGTTAGGTAGGACATCCACAGTTTCTTCTTTTTCAAAATTATAATGAATTAGCCATCAGACAATTTCAGTGGCTGGTTTTGGGTGAAGGGTAAGTCATATAAAACATTTGATATTGTGTCTACAAAAACTTTTTTTGTGTGTGTAATGGTGAAGCCTGGCATTCGATCTCAGTGGGTGTGTGTAATATTTTGAATGCATGTGGGAGGAAAAAGTGATGAAGGAGAGGCTTGGATATTACAGGAGGCAGGGTACAGATATCAAGCTAGATCAATATGATATTACCAGGGAGCACAGATCATCTAGTGTAACCGGAGACGGTTTCAGTCACGCATTTCGCCGCTGCAGTGGCGAAGATGACGTTTCCACGGAGATGCTTGCCCGTGAGTGGTATTGTCGTTCCTATCCATGGCTCAATTCACCATTTTGTACACACTGCTCATCACAGATCATAGGTATTGCCGGCCAGGTAAGTGGTTGGTAAGCCTGTAGGTTGTCGGTTCCATGCTCTGCCATGAGATCGTAAACATGGTGGTAGAAAGGAGTATTGACGATTTAGTTCAGTCTGTTAGTCTTCATATTCCTCGTCAGTTTTTGTTTCATGGTTATATTTTACCATTTCTCACTCTCTATGGATGCTGGTTGTACGGGTGGTTGTTTGTGTATGGAGTTGAGGAATACTACGAAGCAGGTCTTATCGGAGTGGCAGTGATTGGCCTGGTACAAATTCTGAGTTGTCTTTGCTGCCACTGGTCTGTACACGTGCAGTGTTTCTTAACTTGCAAAAGCGTAAGTATTTTACGTGAAGTGACACAGTTCAAGACCTACCGGAATGTGTTTTTTTTCACGGTTAGATGCACGACTGTAGTGTAGTACTTGTAGACAAAACTGCGGAAAAATGTGTACGGTTCTCCATCTCTCGTTGACATACGTGGCACCTTTCACTTAAAAATGTCGTGCGTTTTGACAGTAAGATTGTTTAGTTTTTGCATTTGTACATGAAAAGAAGTGAGTTGTTTCGTATTTATATACCGAACGTACATCGACCTACTGCCCGCAGTGTTTCGAATGTGTGTTAATATGCTATTTTGGTTTGGTTATGACAGTGTGAATAGATTGTTTTTGTGTTTGTAATGTTGACTGCAGGCTTGTATTGGAATGTGAAGCGGTTGCATTATTGTAGTGGCATCTCCCTGCGTATAAGTTTGGTTGCATATATGTGGTATGACCACCACATGTTTCAGTTTCAGTTTATTCACGTTCCATAGATCCACCCTTGGTCACAAACACCACTGGATATGGAACCTGTCAAGATCACAGTACCAGCCACACAATTCACCAAACACTTTCAACACTATTGACAAATACAACATTAGTCAGTAAAGCAAACAAACAAATGTTAATATCACCAACATACATCGAGAACCACCTAATAGCCAGACACTCATAACACATCAAACCATTTCCATGAATAAAACATTATGCTTAAAATTAATCAAATGCATGCTGACCATGAATTATCATTATAGTTAAATATTCATCCGAAACGTAAAACGAATTTGAATAAAAAGAACTTTTCAAGTCTCTCTTAATGAAGGAATGCAATTTTTGTATGTTCTTGTCACTGGCTAAATAAATAGTGGCTATGACCAAGTTATGACCGTAAGTTGCAAACAATGTATTCATTATTATCCACACTTTAACTGCTCAGCAAGATATGAACTGTAGAAATTTAACCTTGATCTTTAATAAGTGTGGTAACCTGTACAGAAATTCTGATATTCCAGTATTACCAGTGTCTTCCTTATATTTAGCACCCACTGGAGTGATGCACAATGAGTGACGGAACATGTGATTCCAGAAATGATGCGTCTAGTTTTAAAAAGTGAAATGAAACAGGGCTCACAGACTCGGCACAAAAGTCACTGTTCACCCCATGTTACTTTACCTCTTGTCAACTAAATTAAACCTGCTATACGTTTGGTAAGTTATACTTGGACGGGGAGATTGGATTCTGTATGTGTGTAGTGATTACTTATTAACTGATGGTGGTGCCAACTTTTTTAAACATATTGCTGTAAAGGCATAATAAGTAAACATTAAAAATGGAACACATACTTAAGTGATCTGTTTGTGTTAATCAGGCAGGGTGCCATGTGGTGTTATGGGTTGTTGTAATCTGCTATTTTCATGTCATTTCCTTAATATGACGTCCTTTCATGTTTCATATTGCAGTCTCATTTCCTTCTCATTCAAGTGTATGGGTGTCTTGCAGAGGCTGAAATGAAGTTGGGTGTCATCACTTTTTGAAGGATATAATTTATGTAAAATACAACAATGGCTTTAGAAAAGTTTATTTTCTTATCTTTGTACCATGTTAATATTTCTTTCACTCTTAACCCTCTTCATGCTAATCTGTATGGCTAGGTTATGCTAAATATTGATAGAGAAGCATCAAAATATTTAGTGAACACTAGTGTCACATTGTTCAGTGATGCAATTGCTACTAATATCTTATGGATGAGAGGGAAATTTAATACACTTAAAAGAGTGGTGGTGAATTGTGGACAGCATTATGTGGAAGAGTGCTGGTGTCTGATGGGGCACTTGGCACTGAGAATGTTAAATTTTAAAACTAATATTCAGGATATGCAGTCAGTCAATCTAATTTCTCGTAAAACTGTACTTCTGTTTATGTTTTATACTTGTGAAATACTGTTTTGCTGTTTGTGAGTGCCTCATCACTAATAAAATAAAAATGGTGTTAAGTAATTGCATGATACAGGAACAGTTCAGTTAAATGTAGCTGACTGTATGTTAGAGTGTGATCAAAGGCACTTCCTCAAAACAACACACCATTGCTTCTGTGACTGCTGTCCAGCATTTGCAGTTGAAAATAATTCCTCTTGATTTGTGATTGTACTTGTAAAAAAAGAGTTGCACACACATGCAGACTGCTGAAAATCCACAGTATCTTCTGTTTTGATGTGTTTTTTCTCAGAATTACTGGTATTGTTAGGTCTTCCCCCCCCCCCTTTTTTTTGGGGGGGAGGGGTTGCTATTCTCTCCATCTTCTGCTGGAGATTTGAAATAATCCAGAGAGCTTTCCAGATTTCCAGGAACTTGTTACAGCATTTCAGATCATTGTATTGACTCAACTTCCAGGGCTAGGCAGTGTTATGGAATGAAGATTTCTTTATGTGTCAGCAAATATTAAAGTTCTGGATTTCAAACTCTCGCCATGTTCTGAATGTTGTATTCTTTCTTTTGGGTGATTCCCCGGTGTATGTATTTTATGTGCCAATGTTTTGGAACACTGTTTGTTCCATCTTCATATGTGGTGTAAACTTAAACCACCAATGAAGATGGAGCAGACGGAGTGTTCTGAAACATTGGCACATAAAATTCAGATTCCAGGGAATCACCCAAACGAAATAATACAGCATTAAAGTTGCCATCTTCATGGTGATTGAAACCAAGGTTTATCTGGAGTTCCTTAGGTAGGTCTGACAGTGGGTGGGATGTCAAAGGTGGTGGCCTGAATGGTCTGGGATGACCTTGTTGATAACCTGCTTGGGGATTCTGGACAGCATATTAAAGATGTGAGTTCTTGAAAACATCCCTTTCAAGGGCTTATGTACTAATTCATAAGTAAGTGACATTGTTTAAGAAATGAAAGCTGTTGTAAGATGTGTGATTTTAGCAAATACAATTGGCTGTGTTTAAATTTGGCCAGGAGCTGGGATAGTATAGTCAGTATAGTGAGTAGCTATGGGTTGGACAGTTCAGAATTCGAATCTGCGCAATGGTAAGAAATTTTTCTCTTCCCCAGAAACATGCAGACTGGCTCTAGGACCCACCCAGTCTCATGTTGAATGGGTACTGGGTTTCTTTCCTGGAGTAAAGCAGCAGGGGCCTGAAGTTGACCACTCACCTCTATCTAGTGCTGAGGTTAAGTATGAGTGGAACTCAAGCTGTACTCCCTCTATATGCCTTCATGGTATGGACAGGGACATGTTACCTTTTTGCCTTTACATTCAAATCTGAATGCTAGACCTTTTAAATTAGTACTGTGACAGTAAGCCATGAAAAATGACAAATACATGCTTCTCTCACACTTGTACCTTTGCTGATATGACACAAATAACTTTTGATATGTATAGTTCAATAATGTAACTGCACAATTTAAATGGGTATTTTTATGACTACAACGGATGCACTAAATAATTGTGCTGACACTGACTTGATTTGTGTAGTTGACTTCCCTGCCAGTGCTGGTCTTCTAACTATATGTCAGATCAAAATAGTCTTCTCCATTTTGCTCTGATACCCAGTTATGGGGCTCAAGAGTAATCCATGTCTTAATGCAGATTAGGCAGGCTCTGTACCTAATGGGTATGCGACATTAATTATTGTAATTAATGAGCAGTACAGAAAACACAACATATTGACAAATGCGAGGGAATTAGGAATGGTTGGAATTATAATTTCAGCTGTACCCTGGTATCCTTCCATCTGGGAGCGTGGAATGTTTTACACACTTTATTGTTGTTGGATGTACCATACCTAAGAATGCACTATGACTAGGGGTGCACAAATTTTCCAAAAATGTAGGAGCCACATCCAAATCTTATGCACCAGCAGCATGATGTGAAACAAGTTCCGTACTGTGGACCAACCATTCTGGAGTGACGTGTGAACCTCTCTGTTATCTGGCGCTTTCTGTTTGGTGCATGCAAACTGATACGCATTTCTGTATGCAAGGAAGAGAAATGCAATAATGATGCTGAAAATGTTAGGAAGCCTTGTACAAAATTTGGTTGCTTGCATGTCCACACACCTGGGACTTGCGTGTTTCGGACTGTAGGCACTTTGTTCCACCAGATAACAGTTCATGTTCACTGTCATTGTTTTTGTTCAGACTAAGGATTTGACAGGAGATCATTTAATATCCTAACAGATTGTCAAAAGTATTTATACAGGGCATCCACTTTTTACCTTATGGTAGCTGAGCTCTTGAGATGCTCTGTTTGATTGGTGCTTAAACACTGTCAATTATGATGGGTTCTGCATTCTTCTGGGATGCAGTACCACATCCAAGAAGAATGAAGACCTCAACTGCAGCACTGTGAAAGCAGAAAACTTCCACCACCTAGTATATTCAAAAGCTGTAATGTTTTCTGACATCATTACATAACGTACAAAGGGCAGTGCTTGTCAGTTTATCATTATTTCTTTTCTGTAAAAACTGAGTGTGAAGTGACAGTAAATTGTCTTTAGTTTATTCATCTCATTCTGATATGTATATAAGGAAGTAATCCATGAACCATCAACTACAACATAAATATTTTCAGTTGTTTAATGACAAAATATGTATCAGCCTAAATAAGGGCATCATCAGGTATCACAATATAAAACACTGAGGTTATTAATTACACTGAAATTCTTTATCAAATTCAAATGAGATCTCATTCTTTACTTGGAAAATAAGATTTTATATATTTTCATGCTGATGCACAATGTAATGCATGTCAGAGACATATACAGCTGTATTTAAAGGATATGAAGTATCATTAAAACTATAATCAATACTCCTGTGTAACAATAATAAGTTATTAAAATTAGGACTAAGTCATCCATTTTTCAAACGTGAAGATGTAATGCATTTTCCATTAAGGGGTAAGATTTTAGATTTGTTGCAAAGCACATATCTGGAAGTTCCTGTATTTTTTAAATACATGCATTCTGTTTTTTCATGTACCAGAATGTGTACTTTGGAGGATAATATGTATAGATGGGTAGTTGTGCCTGCACCCTATAGAAGCCAGCAGAACTACAGATATGCACAATGTATCTAAAATCCTGATATGATTTCAAAATAATTACCAACACGATGACACTTATGGACTATCCTTTATTTCAGGGGTAGTCGTCATTCACTCTACATGTTTCGAGCTTTCGGGAAGCTTATCATCAGGAGTTCATTTTTTCTGTACAGGCAGCCTCTGGCATACTGTGTACTGTAACATGTAATGTTTATCTTTGGTTATTTCTAAAACATAGTTTGACTATTACAATTTTATAAAAGATTTATTAAAACTAAATACCTTCTGTGGTTAAAAGTTGTAGTATAAAAAACGGTAATCAACTGTCTGTTAAAATTTTAAAATTTTCCTAATGAACAATTATAATAATGCATGGAACAATAAATGTAAAAAAAAATCCTGATATGACTTTTTCATGGAGACTGTTATATCTGCATGTGTGAACATGGGAGGATTGAATCCAAACTTTAACCCTTTGGCGCTGGAATTAAATCCCCCCCCCCTCCCCCCCCCCCCATCCACTTTAATGGCCGTTCAGCCATTTAAAGGGCTCACTGCAGGACATATATATATATATATATATATGTTGTTTGGTGCCAAAGGGTTAATAACCTGTAGTTGTTGTATGTAGGAATACTGATTACAATGCTTATAATACTTCACATCCTTTAAGTAGAGTTGTATATGTTTTTGATATGCATTATGTAGGGCATCAACATGAAAATGTATAAAATCTTATTTTCATTGTAAAGAATGGATCTCATTTTTTTTATCAAGAGCTTTGTAGAACTTAATTTTCTCAGAGTATTTTATATCATGGTGATTATGGGCTTACTTAGGCCAAAGCATGTTGTAACTTGTCCTTAAACAACAGACAGTTTTCATGTTGTGATCGGCAGTGTTTATATTACTTCCAGACTCTAAGTCAGTTGTGATTACATCGTGCTGTCAAGGTTAATTCCATATGCGAAGGAAATTATTGGGGATAATCAGTGTGGCTTTCGATGCAACGGGTCGACTATTGATCATATATTCTGCTGTTGCCATATACTTGAGAAAAAATGGGAATACAATGAAGAAGTTCATCAGCTCTTTATAGACTTCAAGAAAGCTTATGATTCAGTTAGGAGGGAGGTCCTATATAAGATTCTCATTGAGTTTGGTATCCCT
>Ga0131853_10017211_pt1 | contig 13167 bp, 8 predicted proteins | sample TergutLab28metaG_FD_92764 | JGI IMG/M metagenome (GOLD analysis project Ga0131853, IMG submission 92764) | Labiotermes labralis P1 segment gut microbial communities from Petit-Saut dam, French Guiana - Lab288 P1 (version 2) (version 2) | ecosystem: Host-associated > Arthropoda: Insects >...
GGAAATAAAGATAAAGGTAACAATGGAAGATTCCAGTCCTTGGACTCAAGTGGTGTATTTGAGGTATATAAATAGAATTACTGCTGTAACTGTAGTAATCATAACTGAAGAATATGAAGATGGTTTATTGATTAGTTATGACAGACAACAATATAATTTAGACGAACCTTTTCCACCATATTATCAGATTCCTCCAAATGCAGAGGAATGGTTTTGGACTACTGATAGAGATGTAGTGCCTGGAGAGCAATGGAATCCAGTAAGAAATCCAGAAATAACTCATTCTGAAGATAGTGGTGAGGGTGGAGCAAATGTTCCTATTGTTGTTCCTGATGATGCAGACGAACAAGTAATTTATATCTATATACGTAATGAGAGAACCACCCTACCACCAATTGAAGCTGATTTATTACTCACCCAGCAACGTATCACTCGTAGGGTCAACCTATTTAACTTATTGGAAGCTATGGACAATGAGCCAGGGATGGCTCAAAGTTTCCACGTAGTAGATAGACCTTGTAGATGTTATGATGCTGGTAGTCCTTGCACAGAACCACCAGATCCAGCCCCTGGCACAACTGAGGATGTAGGTTGTACTCAAAACTTTAGCAGAACTGAAGTAGGTTGTGATGCCTGTGATAATGGCCAATGTATGGAAGCACCTTGGGCTGTATTGGTAGAATGTACTCACATTCAAGTTCCTGATGGTGATGGTGGCTATACTGATATTTGTCTTGGTGGTGGTGTAGCAATATTCCCTGGGGAGTGGGCTTGTGTTTGTGTCAGCATTTGGTATAAGTGGACTGATTCTTTTTATCAAGTTTACTGGCAGAATATGAGACCCATTACTCATATCATTGGTGCTGAAATAAGTGCTCAAGGTGCAGATTGGGGTGTAGAATATACTAATCATATTGCTTATGCTGAGGCTGATGATATATACCAAGAGTTCCCTGATAGTCATTATCTGCCTGGATCTCAATCTGGAGAGCATTGGTATAATCCACAATTCCATAATCATAGTGATGTAAATTGGACTGATGTAGAAGATGGATTATATCCTAATTTTGACTTCCTCACATATAGAGCATTAAATCTCCCAACACTTTCAATTTATGCTTATCATCCATTTTTCAATTATTCAGTTGGTGGTAGAGAAGTAAATGATGAAGCAGATGCTAATCATTTACATACTGGATTAGCTAATTATTCTGAAAGTGGTAATACTGCTGAATGGGATAACAGCCCACCAGCACCATTGCCAGAAAAAAGACAACAAGATTATTACAATGTTGAAAATATGGCTTTTGAGTTAAGGCATGATGGACAAGATTCCAAGTTAGATATGGATGAACACGTTAAGCACGATAGATGTGATGCTGAATATGAGTATAATTTAAGAACATTGAGAGATAGACCTATTAATTATATCTTTAATATGAGGGTTGAATATCATCAAAGTCAAGCCAGAAGTGGTCAACAAGCATTTACATTAGCTCCTAGGCAGATGGCATTGTTTGTAGGCGCTGGTACTGTAATTGACTTCCCAGCTAGTCAAGTAGGAACTGCTTCTGTGCAGAATACTACCCCTGTAGTTTGGTATTCACACGTAGAGAAGGTATTTGATGATTTACACCAAGATGATGTACCAGTCTATGTAATGTCTGATACAACATCAACTTGGAGAGGTAATGACAGCATAGAGATTGGCTGGAGAAGACAAGACCCCAACAATCCTAACCTTATCATTGATAGTAGGCAATGGTCTGGCCATACTAGAGCAAGGGATTTATCTGGTAGGGCTGGTAATCAACCAAGTGGGGATGCAGTTATGGTATTGCCTGGTGGTGCTATCTTCACAGTAGCTCACGATACAAGTCAATTAGTACATATAGGAGTAAGAACATTCCAAACATTTATAGAAGCTGAACTCATTGATTTTGTAACTGCTAACACTCCCAGAGGCTGGTCTGGATTTGGTCAATATCGTTTAGCTCCTAGACTGGAAGAACACAATAGAGCTGTAAATATGGTAGTTGAAGATGTAGAAGCCATTGAGTTAGGAATGTGGGTCAATCGTAGTTCCATATCCAGTAATCCATTTGATGGTCAACACGTTTTCCAAGGGATGTCTGGTTGGGCTAATGGTTGGTCTGCTGGTACAACTCCAGCCCAAAGAGCTGGTACAACTGGAATACAGTTAAATGCTGATGCCAGATACTGGTTGGATAATGACAATCCAGCAGCCAGAAGGGCTCAAAATACATCTGCTTTCTTTGATGCTCATAACAGACTGGACAGAGTTAAGTTTTATCGTATGGTAGCAGAGGTAGATGGTGTCATAACTATGCAAGTGTTTGATGCTGGTATGAATCCTGGTTGGAATGCTACTGGTTTGGAATCAAGTATCGATTGGACAAATTTAGTGTCTGGTACAGATATTGGGGCAATCTTAGCCAATGATGAAGCTATTTTAGTTAATGATGCTACTGGATTGGTCACAAATTGGTTTGCAGCTTTGGAAAGAGGTACTGGTAATAACAGAGGTGAAGAAGATGCTAGAGTGCATGGGGATGGTCGTAGCTTAGACAGTCCTTGGTATAATCAAGCATTTAGAGGTATAGGTGTCATAATGATAGAAACAAGTTTTGAAGTTTCATTAACCAACGCTCCTGCTTTTGGTGAGTTAGATGATGGCACTCCAAACCTAAGACAAGCATCTGTGGCACCTAGATTGATACCTTTCCACCAGGGGGCTAATCAATTAATGACATATGCTTTCCCAAGTGGCTATCGTTCCATAGATAGGGATTTATTAACTACTATAGGTCAGATTACTTGGAGCAGTCCTTCTCCAGCTAATATTGAAACAAGACGTTTGTTTGATAGTAATTGGTTTTTGATTCCAAATGCGACTGTACAAGATTTGAGATAATCAGTATACAACAAGTGATGTAATTATAAATGTTATTGCAGCAAGTGACAGAGTTTAGGCATTGACTAGACATATCAATATATGTCATATATAGTTAATGCCTAAACTTCTATCACACATGTGTTTTAAGAGCTATTTTAAGCAATTTTAGGCATTATAATTTTGAAGATAGCTCTAGATACAAAAAAGTCGATAAAACACATCCTGATATCAAAATAAGAGCAAAAAATATGAAATGAATTATACTAAAGAATTAGGAGAGATACATATGCCAAAAGGAAGTCCAAAACCATTTAAAGACCACACTGGCAAGGTACATAAAAGTATGGGTAAGTGTGCAGAGGCTTGGGGAATAACATATTTTGCATTGAGAAGTCGTTTAAAAATGAAATGGGATTTAGAGAGAGCATTAACAACTCCAGTAGCTACAAAAGTTAAGCCCAAAGATCATTTAGGAAATGAATATGATACTATAAAACTTATGTGTAAGCACTATGATATAACAACTAAGACATATGAAGGTAGACTATCAATGGGATGGGATTTGGAAAAAACACTAACCACTCCAAAGTATAACAAACAAGCATTTTATGATCATGAAGGTACAGAATGGCTCAATATGGCAGTATGTGCTAAAGCCTATGGATTGTCAAGAAGCACATTATCTGCAAGACTGCAAAGAGATTGGGATTTAGAAACTGCATTGACGACTCCTACATCAGACCAACCTAATCCTAGGGCTATACCTATTGTGGATTTGAATGGTAAAATATATGAAAGCAAAACTGCATACAGCTTGGAAAATGACATAAGCACAAATACATTGCGTAGAAGAGAAGCAAAAGGATTGACTGGTAAAGATTTCTTTGCAGACCCACAGACTGGGGCTATAGAATGTTATGACCATAAAGGCAATAAATATGATTCTAAGAAAGCTAGAGCAGAACATTTTGGAAATGTTGAGTCACATAGTATTGATAGACGATTAAAAAGAAATGAGAATTTAGAAAAAGCATTGATAGACCCACCTTTTGAGGGATTGAAAAGATATAGAGTATATGACCATAAAGGCAAAGAATATCCAACAATGCAAGCAATGGCAGATGAATATAAGATAAGGCTAGGTACACTTCATAATAGGTTGAAAATACATAAGTGGAGTCTTGAAAAATCATTGGTTACACCTGTGAGAGGTGCAGTATCAATTTAAGCCTTGTAAAATCAATATTTCCATCAATAATAAATCACAAACATTTTATATAAATATTCCTTAAGCCTTTAATAAAACCTTGTTCAATTAACATACTAATTAATTTTCATTTCAATTATTAATAGAAACCTTTCAAAATCAACATTCTGTGAAAACAATTGATGGAATATGCTTTAAAAGTATCTTGAAATTATTAGATATTTATGTTATAATATCTAATAAATAAAACAAGAAATGGGATGGTTAAATCGTCATAAATAGTGACGTTTTAGCTATTCCATTTTATATTTATAATTATATTTGTTAGTAGTTTTTAGGGTATAGCATTTGAGAGTCCAAATTAAGATGATAATTCATATATTGCAGAATAGAGATTATACAAATTATATAAAGTTAGTGAATTATTTATTTTTAGATTATAGCATTAGATTATATATTAGGAGAGTGTTTGAGATGATGAAAATGTGTGTACCAAGTCAAGGTGATATTGTAGAGTTATCCTACAGACCATCCAAAGAGCCAATTCCAAAAGCAGTCAAAAGACCTGGAATGATAATCAGTAATGAAAGATACTATAAAGCTACTGGATTGCTACTGATTTGTAGGATTAGTGATTGGAACGATAATAAATCACAGATGCATATAAAATATGGGGGTAATACATTTTTAGGCAACATTGTTCCATATGATATTTTAACATTAAACCCCAGCAAAAAAGCAATATATTATATTGAGACAGCAGACAAAAAGACTGTAAATAATGTTCTAAAATTTATAGGAATGTTTTTCTGATAAAAATTCAAAAAACAAATTTTAAATAAAAAATGCAACAAATATAGTTGTACCATCTACAATTTAAAGTTGTATTATGAAAAATATTTATTCAAAATTTCATTATTCATAAAAAATAATATGATTTACAAGATAAAAAAATATGATAATTTCAATATTTACTGATTAACAATTATATTTGTACAATTCAAGTTGTCGTTTCACAATTATAATTGTATGACATATTTGTTAGATATGAGGTGAAAAAATGTCTGAAAATTCTTTAATTCAAGAATTAATAAAAATAAGAAAAAGTCAAAATATATCACAAGCAGAGTTGGCTAGTAGAGCAGACCTAAAACAACAAACTATTTCAAAGGCAGAAGGAAAAGATGGCAATCCTAATCTTAAAACATTGTGTTCAATGCTTGATGCCTTGGGTTATAAAATAGAATTTACACTAAAGAGCAATGACGACTTTGTAATTAATGATAATAATGGTGATAATGAAAATGAAAGTAAGTTGATTACAATAGAGGATGATGATTGTGAAATCATAAAATTTGATGGCATCAGCATAGATATAGATGATAAAGAAGACCATATAGAAACGTATGAAGATGAAAATGACACATCAAATGCTTGCAGCAACTGTACATATTATAAAATAGCTTACCCCCTTGGCAGATGTGCCAATCCTAATCATACAATGATTGGTAAATATCAAGATGTAAAAGATGATTTTGTTTGTAATCTGTACAAGTCAAATAGTTATTGATAATGTAAAAATAGATGCTGATATTTTAGCATCTATTTTATTTTAAAATGCTATTGACATACTTATGCATATAAAATATAATTAAGAAAATAAAACATAAGAGGTGGACATTATGGCTGAAAACACTAAGGCAGATGTTATTATTGAAATTGAAATAAGTAAATTAAAACCACATCCAGAGAACTTAAAAATCTATGGTGAAAATGAGAATGTAGATGATTTGATTGAAAAAGTGGAAGCATTTGATGGTAGGATAATTGATGCACTTAAAGTCATAGTTGATAAGGACAATGTGGGTGAGTATATAATCATTTCTGGATATCGTAGGTGGATAGTTGCACAAAGATTAAATATTGCAAAACTTCATTGTGAGGTTGTAAGATACAAGAGTAATGATGAAGTTTTAGCAGCTATTGTAATGTACAACTATGGAAGAGTGAAGACTTTGGAACAAAAAGTAAGAGAAGGGATGGCTATTGAATCAACTTTTTTAGCAGAAGCATTTTTAAGACAATTACAAGCATTAAAGAATCAAGAGGGCGTAAGGGACTCTGTGTCCCAAACGAGCAAAACCAAGGAAAATGAGGATTCATCCAAGAAACGAGGTAGAAAAGCCAAGGCATTGACACAAGATGAAATTGTAAAAAGAGAAGAAAATGAAATAGAAAATAACAATATGAGAACTAGAGACAGAGTGGCTAAAGCTGTGCAAATATCATCTGGTCGCACATATGATAGAGCAAAGAAAGTTGTGATTAGAGCAGATGAATACAAAAAAAATAATAGAATTGATGATGCCAACTTGCTATTGAAAATTATGGGTAAAACAGTAGCTACAGCATATAAGTTGTTGCCAGTATTTGATATGCTGGATGATGACATTAAAAAAGAGATAGATAATGATTTGAGTGCAGCTATTAAATATGTTCCAGATAGTGATAATAACACTAATACAACAGATTATAGTACAGCAATGCAAGATGTTAAAGCATTTGGTGACACCATAAAGATTTTGAAAAAAGCAATGCCTAGGAAATTTAAGAGTGCTAAGCAAAGAGAGAACTATAAAAATGCACTAACAAAACAAATGGAAGCTATTCAAAGTATGATTGATTCTATAGCAGATTAGATAATCCAAAAGTTTGATAGATATATTTCTGCGATTCTATAGATATTTATATTCTTCTCTTTTAAAAACAGGGCATCTTATGAGTGAGATGCCCTGTTTTTTGTGGTTATTGACAGTATATGCTGAGTGTTGTATAATTATGGCATCCTGTACTATGTTATGCTGTGCGTATCGAAACTAACTAAAGGGGGAGACCATATGTGCATAGAAATTCATCAAAATGCTGAGAAAAATATCAATGAAAAAGCAGAAGCATTAATCAACTCAATACAAGAGATAGACAAACCATTTATGTCTTCACAGCAAAATAATGAATTATTTTCTGTAGCCACTATTACAACTGATGATTTGTCTAAAAATGCAAAAGGTACTATTAAATCCAGATTTGATGGAGAAATAGGCAAAACATTCTTTGTTGATAAACGACAATATGGATTGATAGATGAAGGATACAAATCATTTGCTGATGTTGTAAAGATTGTTCATAAAATCAAAGCTGTAAATATTTATCTCAGTTATGATTACATAAATGAAAATCTCTTTAAATGGCTTCAAAAAAGATATACAAATGAGATAGATGGTGATTATACAACATATTTGCTGGAACATTCTAAAGAATCAATAAAGAAACGTACAATAATGATACCAGTACCTTACACAATAATCAAATATCCATTTAAACTTGGTCATATTGAATTTTGGACTTTGAATGAGGAAACAATAGATTCTTGGTTTATGAATGCCAATACAAAACAAAATAAGGAATTTGTTGAAAAATCAAAGAAGCAAGTCAAGTTAGATTTTCAAGGATATGCAGTAGGAGTATATCAATGTGTTGCAGAAGAAATTAGGGCATCAGAACTTGCATATGAACACCTTATAAACTCATTAAGTATACTTAGAATGGTGTCAACTGCTAATCTGCACCCATTAATCAATTGTTGTGCTTATGAGTATGGACAAAAAGTCATTAGGACAAAGCATTGGTTTGGATTTAGTGAAGGAAAAACAAGTCCATTACAAGCTTCTAGGTTAATAGAAAAAGACATACCTTGGAATGTTGGTGATTTAGAGATGTCAATGCTCGGTCAGTTATCAGATTATGATAGACTGCTAACACTAGAAAAGTTGACACCATATCAGCAAAAGCTATTTGATGCTACACTTATATATTCAAAAAATACATTGAGATATGAAGTATTCGATAAAATATTGTATATATTAGTGGCATTAGAATCAATGCTATTAAAAGGTGAGTCAGAGTCAATACAACAGAACATAGCTGAAAGGATTGCATTCATCACAGGAAAGACATCTAAGGAAAGAGTTGAAATTGTAAAAGAAGTTAAGGATGTGTATGCAATTCGTTCAAAATACATACATCACGGAATAAGTGACTTTGAGGATAATGAATTATTGAGTAAATTTATGTTACGTACACTTGCAGTTTTTCAATTCTTTGCATCGAAGATGGATGAGTTTGATGACAAAGTGGATTTATTAGAGTATTTAGATGGGTTGAAATATTCATAGAGCATACTCAAGTGTTATAAGGCATAATAAAGCATAGATAAGAAAAGGTGTATATATCATTATGTTTAGTATTTATAAAAGCAGTAATAGATAAATAAAAACACTAACTACTCAAATTTTGTTAATTACACAACATTTCTATTGAAATTGCACTTTGTTTATAAAAGTCAATAGGATTTATAAAATTATTTACAAATATTGCTAAATTGCTATTGCTTTTTACAAATAAAAATGTTATAATAAGATAATTACTTATGGATGGTTATATTGCCACAGGCATTGTAAGCAATTTGTTTACAAGTGCTTGGAGATGGCATTATGGTCATCTTTTTTATTATTTTTAGGTGGTGAGTGATATGGAATTGGAAAATAGAATATATGCTTATGGGCGTGTATCAACCAAGGAGCAGAACGAAGAAAGACAAAGAGTTGCATTTATGGAACTTGGGATTGAAGACAGAAATATTTACATAGATAAACAGTCTGGAAAAGATTTTAAAAGAGATAAATATGAAGCTGTTGTTAACTCTTTAAGGAAAAATGACACTTTAGTTGTAAAATCCATAGATAGATTAGGGCGTAACTATGATGCTATTAAAACTGAATGGGATAGAATATCTAATGAAATAGGTGCTTTTATCAAGATAATAGACACTCCATTGCTTGATACAACCAATCAAGATGGAGATTTGACAGGAAAATTGATATCTGATATTGTGTTACAATTATTGGCTTATGTAGCAGAACAAGAAAGGAATTTTAACAGACAAAGACAAGCTGAAGGTATAGCAGTAATGCCTGTTGTTGATGGTAAGAAAGTATCATTAAAAACTGGTAGACCTACAGGAAGACCCACAATCAATCAACCCAAGGACTGGGATAAGGTTTATAAACAATGGATTACAGGTAAAATAACAGCAAATAAAGCAATGAGTGACTTAGGCTTGAAAAGAAACAGCTTTTATAAACTTGCTGAAAAGTCTGGCTGGGTTAGTGATGGAACTAGAGGGGCTAGAAGAAAAACGAGAAAAGAAGCAGATGAGGATGATATAGAAACAGATGATTTGGATGGTAATGAGGTACATAATATAGATATTGATTACAGTTTTTTAGAAGGCAGAATGTTTCGTCCTAAAGTGAAAGAGTATTATATTGATGGTCAGATTTTTTCAAATATTGAAGATATCAAGAAATAAATTGATGAAATAGGTGACTACAAACACAGCACAACACAGGATTACATTGGGATTGATACTGCAGTAATAGTAATGTTATTAATCCTTAATGAAATCAAAGTGAGGTGTATTTTTATGACAAAAAAGACTATGGATATTATAGTGGGTGAAATATGGGTAGACATTCCAGAGCATAAGGGATGCCAAGTTAGTAATCTAGGTAGGATTGCAAAGCCTAATAAAAATGGCAGTAAATACATAGCTAAACAATCAAAAAATAGTGATGGTGATTCAGTAGTAAAGTTAGGTAAGAAAGTTATAACTGTTAAAAGTATAGTGGCTAGATTGTTTCTAAGTGGTGTAGTTGGAGATAAAAGATCTATTATTCATCTAAATAATGATAAGTCAGATAATAGTGCAGATAATCTAAAATATGTATCAAGAAAAGAAGCTATGATTAATATGTATCTTAATGGTGGAAAGTTAAAGAAATTCTATATAAAAGATATAGATAGGATTATGGATGCTATTGAAAGAGGAGATAAGCAAGATGATATTGCTAGAAAATTCAAAATATCTACTTCATATGTATCAATGCTTGGTAGTTCAAGGTTTGACTGGTATCGAGATATTAATAAAGATAAAAAAGTTAAGTTTGATGTTGGTGTGGATAATGATAATAAAATCCAGTATACATATGATATGGACGAAGAATGGAGAGATGTTCCTGGGTGGGATGGATTTAAAGTAAGTAGCTATGGCAGAGTTATAAGACCTAGTGGACAATTTGCTGATTATAGTGGACAGTTAGAAAGTGAGAAATCAATTACTATTAGCATCAAAATGAGAAGCACGCCAATACCTAAGCGACTTCTACTTCATAGACTTGTAGCAATGGCATTTCGTGATGCTCCAGAGACTGGTGGTGAAGTTGTGCATGTAGATGGCAATAGAAAGAATAATCACGTAGCAAATTTAAGATTTGGATATGGTGAAGATGCTAAAATTGAGAAAAAAGATTTAGGTGGTAAGAAGTTATTGGATGCTGATGATGTTAGGGCAATTAGAGAGAAGATAGCAAGTGGTATTATACTACAAGATATTGCAGATGAATATGGGGTATCGAGAGGAACTATATCTGGTATAAAGCACAGAAGAATACATAGAAATGTTAAATAGTTATACACAACCAACAGTTGCATATTTTGCTTGACAAAACTGTCTCAATATGGTATAATGTGCTTATGTAATTAATATTGCAAATATAAAAGAAAGGTACAATTGTTACAAAAAACATCAAGCAATATTTTTACTAATGACATTGTAATACATTTTTATTTAATAAAAAAATTTATGCAACTGACTTATAAAACAAATATAAGGAGTCCAGATTTCAATTATTATCTTGAAATCTGTAATATTTGTAAGAAGTTTTTCAAGCAATGTAATTAGGTAAATTGTTTTGAAAAATTTGAAAGTCAATGAAAGTGCAGCAAAGTTAGTAATTTTAGAAGTGAAGTTGGATATGAATCAAAAATTGTATGATAAAGGTCTGATAACTGAAGAAATGTACAACAGAGCCAAAGAACTTATCATAAAAGGTAAAGCTAGTGCATAATATGTACTAGCTTTTTAATATGCAATATACATATTTTGCAGTATAGTAATATGCTTCAAAGATTATAACATTACTCATGATATAGCATACTATATTTTTATTTACTTTGACAAAAAAGCAACTCAATTCAGAAATATCAAAAATGCCTTGACATCCTATGTCAAGGCATTTTATAATTAGCTAGTAGGAAGATTATATAGTGACAAGGTACATACAGAAGTTAAACATTGGGGGTATACATTATGGATATCTATGAAGTTCAAAACGCAATAACACAAGGCAAGTCAATATATGATTTACCATTACGTGTTACCTACTATGCAAGGGTGTCTACAGATTCAGATGAACAACTACATTCTTTACAGAATCAGATAGAATATTTCACAGATTTAATAGATAATAATCCTAACTGGACTTTAATTAAAGGTTATGTTGATGAAGCAGAAAGTGCCACAAGCACTAAGAGACGAGAGCAATTCTTGACAATGATTAATGATGGAGTATCAGGTAAATTTGATTTTATTATCACAAAAGAACTGTCTAGGTTTTCAAGAAATACTTTGGATAGTATTACATATACACAAAAGCTATTAGAGGCTGGTGTTGGTGTTTTATTCCAACAAGATAACATCAACACTCTTATGCCAGACTCAGAATTAAGGCTTACTATTATGTCTAGTTTTGCACAAGATGAAGTAAGAAAGATATCTGAAAGAGTCAGCTTTGGGTTAAAGCGTTCTATTAACAAAGGTGTTGTACTAGGAAATAACAATATTATGGGATATGTAAAGGATAATGGCAAGTTAGTTGTTGTTGAAGAAGAAGCTGAATTGGTAAGAATGATTTTTGAAATGTATGCAATTCAAAAGATGGGTATGAGAAGGATACGTGATTGGTTATTTGATAATGGATATACAAATACAAAAGGCAAAAGATTTGGCACATCAACAATTGAAAGGATAATAACTAATCCTAAGTATAAGGGATACTATTGTGGTGGAAAATCACGTAAATTAGATTATAAGAGAAGTAAAGTAAAACGTATAGATAAATCTGAATGGGTTACATACAAAGATGAAGAAAAGTGTCCACCTATCGTATCAGAACAAATATGGAATAAAGCAAATGCAATACTAGAAGAGCGAAGTGAGAAAGTTCGGTCAGATGATAGGACAAGTTATCAAAAGAGATATACATATAGTGGTAAGATTATTTGTGGTGAGCATAATGTTCCCTATTACAGATCCAGATATCAATATAAAACTGGAATTAAAGAAGTGTGGCAATGTAGAGAGTATTCACATAGAGGAATTAAAGGATGTTCGACACCAAAGATATTTACAATAGAGATTGATGAAGTTGTAAAAGAGGCGTATAATGCAATTATTAAAGATAAAGCAGATATAATCAATGATTTAGTAGAAATGTATTCAAGTATTAGCAGCAGCTCCACAATTAGAGAGAATATAAAGAGGCTAGAGGAAAATATCGAGAAAAACGATAGGAGAAAGGATGAATTGCTAGATTTAAAGTTAGATGGACACATAACAGCCAATGAGTTCAAAAAACGAAACGATAAGCTCAATCTGGATATTGAGGATATTAGAGTACAAATAACTGAACTAGAAGAGGAAGAAAAGAAAAGTCAGAACATAGCTGATGTGGTTGAAACATTTAAGAAAGTTTTAACTGATGAATTAGACTATGAAAAGGGATTTAATATTTCAATTGTCGAAAATTTATTGGATAAGATTGAGATATATAAAACAGATAATAAGCAGATTGTTAGATTAAAGGTCTATTTCAAGGTCTTTAATGACAATGATGGTATGGGATATGAGATTACAAGACAAGGTAGAGGTAAAGGATTTAAAGCTCATGTTTGTACCCTCTCACACATTTGATGGGCGGCTACGCCTAAGTGAATGGTGGGGATAAGTCCGTTGCCTTGCCTTTCATAACTGCGGTGGTCTACCTTGTTCGAGATGGTTAGCAGTTCACCATTGGAAGTAGCGAGA
>Ga0131853_10017212_pt1 | contig 13167 bp, 5 predicted proteins | sample TergutLab28metaG_FD_92764 | JGI IMG/M metagenome (GOLD analysis project Ga0131853, IMG submission 92764) | Labiotermes labralis P1 segment gut microbial communities from Petit-Saut dam, French Guiana - Lab288 P1 (version 2) (version 2) | ecosystem: Host-associated > Arthropoda: Insects >...
ACACCCCCAGTAACAGTTTTTTTTTCTTAATCGTGTTTTTCGCCCTATCTGTTTGGAGTTGTGAGCTCTGCCTTGGGTGTTTTTGTAAAAACTGCTAACCCCCCCCCCCCCCCCATGGTTATGATAGGCCGCATTTCTTGGAGCTCACATAATCAAGCCACATCTCCGCCCTACCCACTGTAGCGTCATCGTGGAACAAGTCCGTCAAACCCGAAGATGGTGGCATGTTTTTCCCCGAAATGTCGGGACCAACCTCTAACACTACACGCTGTCGAAATCCAATAAATTAGTCTGAATTTCCTCTCCCATTTATGCGGGAATTACACTTCCTGTCAGAGCGCATACAAGGCAAAGACTCATTGCACCCATATTTGTAGCATGAGCGGGGCGTTTGGATGTGATCAGAATGTACAGTGGATGGGAAGGCGAGCCGCAGTGCAGGTGTTACAATCCAAGAAGCTTGGGTGGGTTCACATTGCGTGGCAGTAAGTGACATGGACTGTGTGTAACAGCGAGGAATCTGACACGGCAGGTACTGCTACTCGCGTGGTGAACATGCTGTAACGGCAGTACGTAGCTTGCAGTGTGCTTAGTCACCGGATTAAAGGTATAGGACGATTAACAGGCAACACGCGTGGCCTTGGTGACTAAATAGACGTGCCCTGTGTGCTAAGTGTGCAAATACGTCATTCAGAAATTGAAAGTTGAGTGTGAATCTCAACACAGAACAGTACGCTGTAGCACTGTGCACAGGAAAAAGCTTGTAACCAGTGACTTTGTGTATGGTTCTCAGAACAAACAGCGATTATTTTTCTCTAGAACATTAACTGGTTGGTTTTTTTTTTATGGCGGAGATGGAGTGTGTTTACTGCGCGGTACGAGCTTAATGTTTAAGTTAATTGTCAGTATAGTGGAGTGTGTTTACTGCGCGGTACGAGCTTAATGTTTAAGTTCATTGTCAGTATAGAACTCATGTCTGCTGTACAGGGAAATCCTGGCTCCTATCGAAAGAATGGTATATGACACATCGATATTTTTTTTATAAGATTTATTGCACACAGTATATACAAGGTGTACAAGGATAAATTACAAAATTGTTTCTGTAACCAGTTTCAATAAATATTTACATTATGGAGCAATGGAAATGAATAATATGTATATAAATAGGGGTGTAAATAACGGCAGTGTAAAATGATCAGAAAAAAACATTGCGGCTTCTGGTAAGCTAATTAAAGCAGTATATGGTTTGTATGTTTGTGTTTATATGTTATGTGCTAGTTAGTCGGGTCGGCTAGAGTATAACACTGTGGTGATTGGGAAAATGGTTAGAGAAGAAGGTGTTTGGGTCGTTTGTGTATGTATTTCTACACATCGATATACTTCATGGGCAAAATGCGGCGCTGTGGTTAGTGTTAAACCTGGTGGTACATGTACGGATCACTGATGTTTAACCTTTTGGAGCCGGAATTATTTTTTTTTAATTTTAGCACACATTGTATATAAAATGTGAATAATACAGGAACCAAATATGTTAGAATTATGAAACAAACTGCATTTTGAAGAGAAAAAAACGGAGAGTGTATACCATCTTTAAAATATTCAGTACATATATTTGTTCAATAAATATATAAAATGCAACTTTAGAGGTTAGCGGTACGGTACGACCACCATAGTTGACGTTAGGCGTCGAAAGGTTAAAGGGAATGCTTTGACTAGCTGAATGACTGTTGCATTCACAAGAAGGGCTTTGCTGTATGGAGTGAGTTAATAGAACAGAAAATTGGTTGCACTGGGTGTTGCGGTTGGATCGTTCATGGGCATAAGAGTACAGAATTTCAGCCTAAATTAAGGAGTTGCTGGGATTTATGGTAAGAGACGAAGTTAACGGCTGTGGAAAGAAGAACGGTACAAACGCCAGGAATAATTTCGGGCAGCCCATCGTACATCGAGCCTTCAGGGCCGGAGGCTAATTCTGCTTATATTTGAAGATTCAGTTCGTACCACACAGTAAACACACGCCGTTTCGTTTATAAAACGTCAGCGTTGTATAGAGACGTAATCTCTATTCCGAGAACTATACAAAAGACATAAATGCAGACAGAATTTTTGAATGTTGAGCACGGTCGTACCTAAAGTAACCACGAGACTCTAAAGGGTCAATGATCTTTCTGTTTAACGGCAGTGAAAATGATGTTATAAACACGCTCACATCAACAATCGCTCATATACTGGCAGCTTCTAGACCTCTAGACCTTTAGTCTAGAAGTCTAGAACCTGCAACAGATAACGAAGACGCCTACCAGCACACGGAGGGAAGAAGGCTCGGCAAAAGGCGATTCGTGATATGTACGTTCAAAAGAGAATCTATGCTTGGCAATGGAAATAAAATAGCTAAAATATTCTGCCGGGGGGGGGGGGGGTGATGTTTTCCGTACGTTGCTATCCTGCTGTGTGGAACGCGCCCAGACCCGGTTTGTGAAACTGACCACTCAGTCCATTTGGTGCGGGGGTCAAGAATGGCTGTGCTCACCTGTGGGGGCACGCGGTGGCGCAGTTGGTTGAGTCACTGTGCTTCAAGCTGGAAGGTCGCGGGTTCGATTCCCCATGTTTTATTGGAATTTTTTATTGGCATAATCCTTCCGGCTGCACTATGACCCTGGGGTCGACTCAGCCACTATCAGAAATGAGTACCATGAATATTTCCTGGGGGGTAAAGGCGGCCGGTGCGTAGGACTGACAACCTTACCACATTCATGTGCCGATTGTCTTGAAATCTGGTAGCCTCAGCCTCCTGGAACCCTCTGGGCCTGTCCAGGCCTGTAATGGGATTGTTTTACCGCTCGTTTTAAGGCTATCGCAATCTGTGAGTTTGCATGGGGTCTCACCCTTCGGTGGGTGCAGAAAATCCTGGTCGTGTTTGAGATTTTGTGTCAGACGTATTTTGTATATAAATTCTTACAGTGCTGTGCCTGTACTACGCGTAGTTGAGAGCCCCCAAATTTACTTTTTGCTTAGGCCCAGAACTGTCTCATGCCGGCCATGGGGCTAAATAAAGTACAGCCTTTACGGATACCTTCACTCGAGGGCGGTCTATTCTTAGTCATCATAGGCTTTGTCACCGCTGAGGAAGGTAAATGTTTAATGCGTTGTTCTGCTCGTTTGACGTGCCATAGCCAGGAATTGTGGTGACGTTCTTTGTAAATCGGACCAGAGACTCACAGTAACGGTGTCTGTTTATCATCTTGGCGAAATCGTAACATGTCATGACGTATCCATCGCACGTGCACCGCCCCTTTAGGTGAGTCACTTTTTATTTCCAGACACGAGGAAAATATAAATAAAGGTTTGCCTTGTTCTGTTATCAGCACATAAAAATGACACGGCGCAGTTCTTTTTATCTGCAACAAGTGAAGATTTCAAGAAGCGGATTACTGAGGTGTAAAAGTCAGTCTGCTCTTGCAGCATAACGTGTTACGGATTAAAACCCAAGTCGTTTGCGATATGATGCCCTATCGACCGGTAAATAGCTACCGATGTTTCGGGGAACCGTGCTGTCTCCATATTCGGAGTGTTTAAGGCCTACCCTACAGATGGACGCAGCAAGTTACCTTTGTCAAACTGGAAACCGAAACTGATCGGCCACAATACCTGCTTTGGTTATTAGAGTGCAGTGTATGTACTTGTCTAACACACATTTATTTGATGGTAGAGGTATATCTAGTATTTACTGCATAAGGTACAACTACATGTTTCGGCACATGACATTGGCCATCTTCAGGTTGTACATGAAATGCTTAGTGAGTAGTTAAACGAGACTTAATATTGGTTGTATACAGTAGGGAGGTAGGAGTTTAGGTGGACACGAGATCTCGTTTGTGTCATGGAGGTTGGGAGGTGTGGGTACATGGGGTATGTGCTATTGTATGTATATCTGAGTTAATAATAGTAATAATAGTAGTCATAACTCAGATACACATATAATAGCAGATACCCCATGTACCCACACCTCCCAACTTCCATGACACATACGAGATCTCGTGTCCACCTCAACTCCTACCTCCCACTGTATACAGCCCATTAAGTCTCGTGTAGCAACTCACTAAGCATTTCATGTACAGCCTGAAGATGGCCATTGTCAAGCGCCGAAACATGTAGTTGTACCTTATGCAGTAAATACTAGATATACCTCTACCATCAAATAAAGGTGTGTTAGACAAGTACATACACTCCACTCTAGTTAGTTTATTGAACACAACGGGGATGACTGCTTTGGTTTATATTCTACAGAAAATCACACTAATTAAAGATGCACGTTTTCTCAACACTTATTGCCGCGACCATTGATGCTTAACGCTATACTAAATTCTGTGAAAATCCATTGTCTCAAACGTGTGTAAGGGGAAGATGTTGATATTCCACACATACAGGCCAACGATCGCTCTTAAGCCTACTTGTCCACTGTCAGGGAAGCAGGAAAATCTTCGACGTAACTATTCTCAGTGCTTTCTGTTTTGTTAAAAACCCCGTCGCTTTGTACTTCTTCAGCAGAATGGGTATTGTTATGTTTTGTGTTCGTATTTGTACTTGTTGTGGCACGTGTATGACATTTAAAAGGCTGGGGATGTAGAACGTTAAGCGTAAAGAAGCGATATCAAGTGCCAGTGTGAGTTTTATAAATACGCATGCAGGAATTCCACGGTTGCATGATCTAAACAGAGGGCGGAAGTTGTTCATCCGGTCGGTCGGAAAAAGAACTGCCTACTGTACGCGCGGTCACCCCTTCGCCTGCACTCCATTCGTGTCAGCTGTCTTCCACCTCGCTGCAGTCAGCAGGGATATAGGGACGAAATGTCCAGCAAAACGAGAGATTTTAATTAAAACCACAGTACACATTGCGTCTTCCTTGAGCATGAACACTGGACTGTGAGATCGGCAAAGTAGGATAGTGGCCCTGTGCTTCAGTTGAGCACCACGCCATGAAAATGTTATGTGGAGTGGAGGTAGAGTTCCACACATTCGTAACGTAGATGCTAGGTGTAGGCGAGAGGTCAGCTTTACACCCCGGCAGCTTTATCTCCTAGGATAGAACCTCCGGTGGCTATTGATAAAGCTAGGGGGCTGTGTGGTGGCCTGACGCTGTTACTGTTGAAAAGATAGAAAATTTGAACCCGCTGGGAGTCAAACCCCATAGCCCAGCCCAGTCACTGTTCGTGCATTGCTACGTTCGGTCGTTTTCAGGCCCCATTCCTTGTGGGTTAAAATCCTGAATGATTAATACACTTTGCCGTAGCTCTTACAGATTAGGTCCTCTGACCTGTTGGGTTTAACCCCAGTGAGGGGCAAGAAAATTTCCTTTTTTACACCCGTCCAGCCCGGCCCTGATGGTCCATCCAACCGAGTATACAATGGGTACTGTGGATCTGTCTTCGGGGTAAAGGGACCAGGACGTGGCGTTGACTAGCACCCCGATCTAGCGCCGAGGTGAAGAAAGAGAGAGCCATACCTCTACTCCCACACTGTGCCAGTCGTGGGTTGTTACGGGGTGACCTTTACCTTTTAGCTGTTCGATTCTGCAGGATTTCTTAGAAGGCACAACGACTCGTCGCAAGGAAGGGCAGGAAAATACAGAGTGACAACGGGGCGTGCGCGCATGTCCATGACCTGCGTGGGATTTGTACCCTAGGTACCAATGCCTCAGCTGTCCAGAACCGTGCAAATTATTCTTAACGTATTTAATGACACGGGATGAGCTGCATATTTGTCTTATGGAAGGAGATAAGAGGACGAATAGTCGGTGGTGAAGAAGTTGTCGCCTGCTTCTAGTGAGGCTACCTCTCAGTATTCCCCTGTAAACACAGAATAAATGTTTTCATTTCTTGTCTCTGTCTGAAGTTGTCTGTTATTCCTGTTTAGGGTCAATCCAGGGCAAGGCAACGATTTAGATGTTTTTGTTCAGAGATTCGCGGTCCTTTCCCCTTCTAGCCTTATTTCCTTTCTTAAGAAAAAAAATATCACGATTGTCTGTGTTTTTCGTACTTTGAATACGCTGTTTCGATTTTTGTTAAATTTGGCGTGAAAGTTATGCCATTGGAGACTACCCAAATCTCGCACCTTGTAATTTTTTATTCAGTCTGTAATAATAAAATGGTGGGTACACTAACAGCGAGGCGGGAGCGTCAGTAGTGGCACTGATGTAGTGTCGTACAGCTGTGTGTGGTTATATAACGTGGAGACACATGTGGCATCTGTTAAGGCCAATCCTTTGGAGCATGTACAAGCACAGCGTGGTGTCGGTGTGAAAATATTCACTTAGCTGTCAATCTGACAGTGGTAACTAATCAGGCATTGGAGCTGCAAAAGTGAAATTTTGTACGAAGATTGACTGCAAACGTTCCATAAAATGGTACTGGATGATATGTTGCTAATGATTCAAGAATTTCAACATGGCGACTGTGCAAAGCTCAGGATATGGTTAACTACCTCGTACTTAATATGCAAGGATCTCGTGCATTAGTGTCAGTAATGAAATAAAGAGAATAAGTGTCCAATCCTTTTGTTATGCGCCTTCTCATTGTGACAGAAAGCGCCTTTTAGCTTCGTCATGTCCGTCCGCCCATCTCTCCGTGTGCCCGAATGTATTAGCATGGCTCCTGCTGGACAGATTTCCGTTAAATTTGATATTGGGGGCTTGTATGAAAATGTCACGAAACCGCAGATTTGGTTACAGTTTCACAAAAACATCGGGAACATTTCGTGATGAAGTGAATACGCGTCGTCGTTGGCCGTGACATAAATTCGCCATGAAAGCATTTTTGTGCAGTACTTAAGATTTTTATATTGCTGACAGTGCCACCTGACTCAGCTGTACTCACAGAAAGCATTGTTGCTTTTATATTGCAAGAATGGTTACATGAATGCGCGACGGTGTGTCGCATAAGGTGATTTTCCATTATACACTATTCCCACTTCCAAACGAGCACAAGGAAACAAACGCATATGCGGAAGTAAAGGGGCGTCACTCTGACTAAGACTATGACATCATTCGGTACATTATTAAGCGTTTGCGTCTCGAGTTGACCTTGTCTGATCACAGGTGCTTGAAATTTTCTTCGTTTGCATCCTCCCATTTTACCAATGATAGCCTGAGCCAACTTACGATCTACCCTTCTCTTTCCGCACCTACCTAACCTTATTCTTTGGAGTTAAATGATGTATTTTGTATCGCTGTTACAGCCTTCCAGAAACATGGGAAACCGATCTGATGTACATGTTTTTTCATTAACTGATTCTATTGCAGCTTAATGTTGCTCTGATATCTTTGTTTAAAATTTGTTTATTACGTCCTTGAACCACCCTTAACCCTTTAAAGGACAGTGGGTTACATACGTCGCCTGTTTTAAGATCGAAAAACTCAAAATTTTGTCTATAGAGTGCAATTTATGATTTTGCATGATTTTCAGAATGAGCAGCTATAATTTTCCGAAACAATACTCCCCGATAGGTCTTTGTAATGTAGACACAAAGCGTTTTCTTTGAGATTTGAACTGAGTTTTTAAAAACAGTAGTTGGGTGATAGTCGTGGAACATAGAGGTAGACCTCTTTATGGAGCTTGTAGGCCTATTTTATTCTTAACACATTATCCGTCTCTCTTTACCCATGTTTCATTTCTCTACAAGAACCGTGGTGTAGCCGTAACATAATTTCTGTTGTTTCAGAATTTATTTTGCTAAATAACAAAACTCATTGAAAGCTGCGTGTCGTAATTGTGTAAAAGGCTGAGATATCTTGCGTTAATGTTGCAGAGTCGCAATTTCATTCCTTACACTATACACAGATAAATATGCAAGAGGCAAACAGTTGAACAGTGAGCAACAGGTAGACGGATTCGCCGCCGTTCATGTATTAGTTAACTACGTAACGGGACAGCGATCTTAACTACTGTTGTATTCCCCAAAACTGTACACCATCGGTGTCCAACATTTTTAGGACAAAGGTCCACACCCGTTATTGTGGGCTGGTTTGCGGGCCGCACGTGCAAAAATGTTAATAAGTGATATGCCTAACCGCCTAAATTATTGCGTGATTTTTTTTGTAGCCTATACACAATTTACAAATGTGGCCGCGGGCCGGTGGTTGGAGACCCGTGCCCTAGAGTTTCAAAGAAGTGAATGCATGAGTGTCGCGGTTGCCGCAGCTGTGTAGCTGGGAATCCTATTCTACTGGCACATGACGTTTCGTCATAGGGTAATCGGATCCCGACGCTTCGAGATAACGTACAAATCCCTCTTGACCGTCAAAGATAAATGCAGAACTTTCTTTCGGAACCCCGTTACGCAGCGTCATTTCCCGAAAGAATGGGATACACAAGGCTGGATAAAATAAGAAGCGAAGTCATAAGAAAAGAACTAGAGATCTCTTGAATAGAAGACGTGAGACACAGATACAAACAAAATTGGATCAACCACCTTCAAAGAATGGACAACACCAGACTCCCGAAACACGCCCTCAACTACGAACCTCGAGGAAGAAGAGATCGTGGACGCCCCAGGAAACGATGGCAGTGCGTCGTTGCCGGAACAGGTCAAACGATCTAATCCATGGAGGAAGATGATGATGATGATGACTGGAATCGTAAACTGAATACGTGTTGGAATATGTCCTGTCTTAGAAGAAGCCAGAGTGCTTTCTAGATGAATGTCAAGATTAGTCTCATTTATTTGATTGACAGTGCGGATATGTGATGCTGATTAATGGATTAATGTATTAAGTCCCGTGAGATGAATGACAGCAGCCTCGACAAATGTTTTAGCACCAGTCCAAAAGGAGGGGTCACGTGTGCAACAGATAGGTTTGACGGCACTTAAATGCCACACTTCTACAGAGTGGACGGATGGGTCGTACGTTATGAACACCACACGCAGCTTGTAGGCTAGGGCGAAGATCACATGCGTCCCTGTCCGCATATTTCAAACGAAAAGTCGCTTGGATGAATCTGAAGGAACTGTAGCATTAGAAGTCTGCGCTAAGAGTTGTCAGGCCAGTTCCATTTCTGTTCTTATTCGAACAGCTGTTTTTCCAAAAAGACATACATGATGTATTCCTTGCAGTTTGATAAACGACCTCATCTAGTCATAATTACCGCCTAATATTGAATCTGGCGGGTTGTTAATCCCTTCAGAAGTGGTGTTGGTCAGATATTGTTGTGACGTGCCGTGGACATTCAAGTTTGCAAATTTGTAAATGAAGGTGACTCACTCCGTATAGTTTGACATGTTGATTACCCATAATGCAATCCATCCAAATATAATTTCAAAAATACATACCAGGACATTAATATACCGCATGTTACAATCAGATGTGGCCAAAGTTTGACGTGAAATCCAGAGTCAAAAATAAAACAAGATTCCAATACTCGCTGTGCACGTGGCTTTCACCCGCAACTACTGTTGCCAACAGGATTCAGCGTCATGGAATCCACCAGTTAGTAACGCCGGGTACTTATACAACCACATCCTACATCTGTTGCATGTAGCGCTGCAGTGTGGCAGGCGTTCGGAATTGAGAAAGAACGGGCATTGAACTGTGTCCAGCTGAATTTCACTGTTCTACTACGGCAGCTTCTTGCAAGATGAGTGCCCAGTGCACGTATGTAGTGTAGTGAAGCACAAGCACTCTGTCCCACTAACGGAAACACAAACAAGTCCCATGCTGAAACTCAGTGAAGACACGTTTGCTTCCTGCCACTTAGAGGTCGGGGCTAAAAAGAGTATTTCAGTGAATGTCAATAGTTATCACTTTTCCTTCTTTTAAATACAAGTGACTATTTGAAACAATCTTGACCAGTTGAAGCCTGAAAGTGTTGTAAATAATACAAACTCGGTTTATAACTCAAAGAAAACACACCGCGTCTCCATTGCAAAGATCAGTCGGTAAATTCTGTTTAGGGAGATGGTCGCTGTTTGTTCGTAGAATTGTGTGAAACCTATAAATATATACTGTAGGCAAAATTCAAAGTTTTAAAGGGTTAAAGCAGGTGGTATGTGTATTGTATATATTACACACACACATACATGTACACATACTGTGCTTTGTGGAATTAAACTGGTTTTATCTTTGATATCTGTGTGACCGTGCATCATTGATAGAATACAATAATGTAAACAACCAATTAGATACAACGATAACAATTTATTAATAATTTCAATCAGCTCAACATGTTTCGGGAGATAATTTCGCTCAACAACCAACTAGATGGAACAATAACAATTTATTAATAATTTCAATCAGCTCAACATGTTTCGGGCGATAATTTCGCCCGAAACATGTTGAGCTGATTTAAATTATTAATAAATTGTTATTGTTCCATCTAGTTGGTTGTTTACATAATTATGGTTTTCTATTCTCAGTCCGTAATGGAATTAAGTTTGAGTTATTTATGTACGGTCGCGTTTATTTCGCCAGCAAGACTAGTACGGACTGTGGCAGAACACAGTAGTGGATCCACTTGTAGAAAGTTGATACCGTCAGACACATTGACCGTCACTATCACCTCCCATTTTTTTTTTTTTTTAATGTGTGGAAGAGTACCTGCAAGAAGTGCTGTGAACTGGATTTAGAACGGTCGACGTGTCCGTAAGTGTTAGCGTTTGCGGAGATACATAATGTAAAGATGCGTAAGTAGTTATGCGTATTACGTATTTCGTCCTGCAGTATTATTACATGGACAGTCCGTTACTTACAGTTTGCGGAACGCTGACACCAATATTGTCTTAATCACCATAGTATTATCTAATCTTGTTATTTTTTTTGTTTTTATCTTGGTTAATGCCATGTTCGCGTTTTGAGGATGGAATTGGTTGCAAGTTGCAGTGTGAAACTTTTATTTCATGTCTTTCATAGTTTGTACGATAACGTTAATAAGCGCCGATAAAATTAAAATAACACTGAGAAAACTTCACTAAGAATTCTGGGTAAATGACCAACTTGATGCACAGTTACTTTGTATAATACGTTTTTTATTATTATAATCCTCTACATGTTTCGAGCAACTCTGTGCTCATCATCCGGAGGTCAAATTGTATTAATACAGCATCTGGTATAGTATTCTCAGTAAGTGACCGTCCGGTGTTCAGGTTGAGAAGAAACTGCAGTTCCTTCTCAACCTGCACACCGGACGGTCACTTACTGAGAATACTATACCAGATGCTGTATTAATATAATTTGACCTCCTGGTGATGAGAACAGAGTTGTTCGAAACGTGTAGAGGATTATAATAATAAACGTATTATATAACGCAATTTTGCATCAAGTTGGTCATTTACCCATAATTGTACCAGGATACACGGTCAGCAAAACATAAAATTCACTAAGAATGTTCAGATTTGGTGCATTTAATTATACTGTCACTGATGTTACGTCTTGTCCTGAAGTCCAGTGCAGCACCGTAATGAGATCATGTTCTGCAGCTCACAGCACTGAAATGATAAATCCATAGATTCTCCTCTGCAGTTTCAGCTTTTTAATATTAAACTTATGGAGATAAGACGCCTACCGTGTTAGGATGAGAAGGAGTTAAAATTTAATACCATTGGGTCTGGTTGAAGTTAAATTTGTTTGAATGAATTCTGTCTTATAGAAGCGTTTTAAATTTATTGGCTGCATAGATATATTTATTGTAGTTTTGACACCGTGTGCTCTAGTCCGTTAACACTGGCATTTTCAGAAGGACTTGCTGCCTTCGCTCCAGCGTCTACTTGGGGCCCTATTTCACTATTATTTCACCTCTGAAGATGGAGATATTGTCTTGTTCCAAAACGTCGGTATCAGTGTACAAAACTACACGATATCAAAACTCAAAAGACTATAAACTTAACAAGGCAGGCAATGTATGTAATATAACGTAACATTGAAGCGCCTTCGCGTAACCATTGGTGCCGTTGAAAAGCAATAAGTATAACATATTCTGAGTGTGTGTTTGTAGCCTTAGGTATCCAGCATGCACTGCACATGCACCGTGTTATATTGTCCCCTGTGCCCCGTCTGGCAGTACCATATTTTTCTAGATTGTCTCATAAACGTCCCGGTTTTAGCAAAAAAAAAAAAGTTGTGGAACATAAAATGTGTGTTTTGATTGTCTCTACAACTTTTGTCTGAAACTCTTCTAATTTAAGAAGAATTCAGTGAGATAATATCATAAATGTACATAGGTCTACAAGTACAGTACCCATTATTCTTCCCTGATTTGAATGAAACTTGTATTTTCTAGACAGATTTTTTTTAAAAAAAACCTCAAATGGTAAACTTCATGAAAATCCGGCGGGTCGTTCCTTGCGGATGGACAGACAGGCCGACAGACAGACATACATGACGAAGCTAATAGTCGATTTTTGCAATTGTGCAAACGCGCCTAAAAATTCACTTCATGAAAACCTGAAAACAAACGCAGACATCTCTGTATCTAGAATCACTTCAATTATCTACCATTTTTAAGGCAAGTTGTGTATAAAAAATTCCCATACCTGCCATCTTCTCGCTGGGGAATTTAAGCGCATTTCCTTATTTGTAATGCAGTAGGTGTGCTATGATTTTGTGTTGTCAGGTAGAGGTCTCTGCGTCGGGCTGATCACTCGTCCAGAGGAGTCCTACCGAGTGTGATCGTGAAGTCTTGATAATGAGGAGACCCTGACCCACTAGGGGGGCTGTTGCGCCATATGGGGGAGAGGGGAAAGTTTGTTATGATGGACTTTCGTATCGTGTTCATCTGTATGTCAGCCGCCTAACGTTTGTATTAATGGTTGGAGATGAATGAAACTTGGTATTACACACACTCAACGCCTGGGCTCGGTTTTCGCCCCGGTCTAACTCTTTGTCAGTGAATAAGTTCTCTTCGGAATAAGACGCATTTATTAAATCTGGGACAGTTTATGTTGGCTATCAGTAAATTTACTTTTATTCCTAGTGTTTGACGGTGGAGTCCAGCTAACTGCTTTGGTATAGGTGGTAGTTTCTGTTAGTGATTTAAAAATTCGACGTTTAGATCGACTGTTAACCCTTACCCTGCTAACGTGGAGAATATGGTGAGCTCCTAATAATGCCAGCAAATAGCAGATGGGATTTGATTTGGAGTTTAAAGGGTTAAAGCCCAACCGCCCTCCCTGGCTATCATA
>Ga0131853_10017213_pt1 | contig 13167 bp, 10 predicted proteins | sample TergutLab28metaG_FD_92764 | JGI IMG/M metagenome (GOLD analysis project Ga0131853, IMG submission 92764) | Labiotermes labralis P1 segment gut microbial communities from Petit-Saut dam, French Guiana - Lab288 P1 (version 2) (version 2) | ecosystem: Host-associated > Arthropoda: Insects >...
AATAACCGATGTATTGTGAATGTCAAACTCACCTGATTCAAGAGCAGCAATCACCTGACCAACGACTAGAATCGCTGGATAACAAGCATCGTTATTTACATATTTTAATCCAGTCTCTGTTGCATGAGCATCATTAGAAGGAAGAACAACCAAATTATAACCTGAATGTTGAAAAGCAGCTTCTAAAAAATCAAAATTCATTGGTGACATTTGCGGACAAAGAATGGTGTGATTTTTTCGCATCTCTTTTGTAAATGGGTGATTTTTATAACTATTATCAACTACTTTACACTCAAAACCATTTCGCTCTCGTTCTAGCATCGTAGCTTGTAATGAACGTAAACGAATGCGAGCTGCACCTAAATTACTTCCTTCATCAATTTTTATCGTCGTATATAACTTTGAATACCCCTCCAAAATCTCCTGAGCTTGATCTGTTGTAACAGCATCTAAGCCACAACCAAAAGAATTTAACTGCACAAACTCCAAATCATCACACTCGGCAACAAAATGTGTAGCTGCGTATACCCGTGTATAATAAGCCCATTGATCCATCACTCGCATTGGACGCTTAATACGTCCTAAATGACTAATAGAATCTTCTGTTAAAACTGCCATCCCTAATGAGTTAATCATTTCTGGAATACCATGGTTAATATGGGAATCAGAGTGATAAGGACGCCCTGCTAGCACAATTGCTTTCAGACCAAGCTTTCGTATTTCCCGTAATGTTTCTTCACCTTTTCGCCTAATGTCACCTCGGAATTTTTCTTGTGCCTCCCATGCCAAATTAACAGCAATGGCAACCTCGGATTTTGTTACACCAAATACTTGGAATTCCTCATACAACCGTTTAGCTAACTTAGATGCATCAGTAAAAGGTAGGAATGGATTAAGAAAGCGGACGCTACCACTTTGGACTTCATCCATATTATTTTTAATCAACTCTGGATAAGATGTTACGATTGGACAATTATAGCAATTATCCGCTTTTTTGTCTTCACTACTTTCATACATTATCGATGGATAGAAGATCGCATCCACTTCTTTGAGGGTTAAATCCATCACATGACCATGTACAAGCTTTGCTGGATAACATACCGATTCCGATGGAATGCTTTCCATGCCTTTTTCGTATATTTCTTTTGAAGACGCAGCAGATAAGACAACACTAAATTTTAACTTATGAAAAAGGGTTGCCCAAAAGGGATAATTTTCAAATATATTTAACGCTCGCGGCAGTCCGATAGTTCCACGCTCTGCTTCAGCACGCATCAGAACTGGATAGTCAAACAAGCGTTTTGCTCGATAAGCGACTAAGTTCGGTAATTCTTTATTAACACTTTGCTTACCAGACCCCCGCTCACAACGATTACCAGAAATGAAGCGTCTGCCATCCGCAAAACGATGAACGGTCATCAAACAACTGTTGTGACATAGCGTGCAACGTGTTGAAGTAACTTTTGTGGTAAATGTTTCTAATTCATTAATACCAAGTAGCGTTGTTTCAATTTGTGTAGCGCAGCGTTCACGGGCAATTAACGCTGCTCCAAATGCTCCCATGATTCCTGAGATGTCTGGACGAATCACATCACGATCTATCGAAATCTCAAAAGCTCGGAGTACTGCATCGTTATAGAAGGTTCCACCTTGCACGACAATGTTTTGACCCAATTCTTGCGGATCTTTAACCTTTATTACTTTGTAAAGAGCATTTTTGACAACTGAGTAAGATAATCCCGAAGCAATGTCACCGATGGTCGCACCTTCTTTTTGAGCTTGTTTTACACGAGAATTCATAAAAACGGTACAACGTGACCCTAAGTCAACTGGTCCTTGTGAAATTTTTGCTTCCTGAACAAATTCCTCAATACTTAAGTTTAAAGACTTTGCAAATGTATCTAAGAACGACCCACAACCAGCTGAGCATGCTTCATTCAATGAAATACTTGAAATATTCCCATCTTTAATTTTTAGACATTTCATATCTTGTCCACCAATGTCCAAGATGAAATCAACATTAGGAGAGAAGTAACTAGCGGCTTTATAATGAGCAACTGTTTCAATTTCGCCGACATCAATTTTCAATGCTGATTTTAAGAGCAATTCCCCATAACCTGTAACAGTTGAATGGACAATTTCAGCACCCTCAGGCAGTTGTTTATAAAGGCATTTCAAAGCTCTAATCGTTGAATAAAGTGGACTTCCCTCATTGCCACCATAATGCGTCCATAACAATTCACCTTCATCGCTAATTAATGCCAATTTCGTTGTTGTCGAACCAGCATCAATGCCGAGAAAACTTTTCCCTCTGTATGCAGATAAAGGCTTCTTTTTAACAGTAGTTACTTCATGGCGTTTTTTGAAGACGGTATGATCAATGTCCTTTCTAAATAGGGGCTCTAAGCGTATTAGATCGCTGGTCTTGCTACCCTCAGCACGATTAACTTTTTCCATAAATGTTGCAAAAGGTATTGCTTCTTTAGTTTCATCAGCACATAAGGCTGCTCCCATTGCGATATAAAGTTGGGAATTATCCGGGGAAATTGCTTGTTCAGGTGTAAGTTCTAGTGTTTTTATAAAGCGCTGCCTTAGTTCGGATAAAAAGTATAACGGACCTCCTAAAAATGCAACATTTCCGCGGATAGGTCGACCACAAGATAAACCGCTAATAGTTTGAACGACGACTGCTTGGAAAATTGAAGCAGCGATATCTTCTTTTGATACTCCCTCGTTGAGTAGAGGTTGGATGTCCGTTTTAGCAAAAACACCGCAACGTGCTGCAATTGGATAGATTTCCTTGTAATTCTTAGATAACTCATTTAATTCCAAAGGCTCAATATTCAATAAGATTGCCATTTGGTCAATAAATGAACCTGTACCACCAGCGCATGTTCCATTCATTCGCTGTTCAGCACCGCCTGTTAAATAGATAATTTTAGCATCTTCTCCACCGAGTTCAATGGCAACATCAGCTTCTTTATGCCTTTGTTTTAAAATCGACCTTGTCGCAATCACTTCTTGGGTAAAATCAGCATCCAAACGACTTGCGAGTCCCATACCAGCAGAACCAGTAAACACTACATAAACTTTCTGCTTTCCAATCACAAAAGCGGCATCTGCCAAAATCTTCTGCAGAGCCTGTAAAATATTTGCATAGTGGCGTTCATAAACCGAAAAAATCAATTCTTTTTTATCATTTAAAATGGTAACTTTAATCGTCGTCGACCCTACATCAATTCCAATGCAAACCGTCTCTGTTTTTAGATTATTAGTAGCCATTAAACCCCTCCTTGTTGATCTTTTCTCTTTACTCGTCGTTAGAAAAGAGTTCACCTTTAATCATATGTAATACCTCACTATATTTGAACTTGAGAATCTATCATAGCAACCACTTATGCTCTAGACGAAAGTGGTTAAACAACGGGTTAATCATTTAATTCGGCAGCCGGCGTCTACCTTTTTCGTGAAAAATCGCAAAAAAGGTAGACGAAAGCTGGTTAGACTACGGACTAATCCTTCAATTCGGTAGCCGACGTCTACCTTTTTCGTGAAAAATCGCAAAAAAGGTAGATAGAAGCTGGTTAGACTACGGACTAATCCTTCAATTCGATAGCTAGTGTCTACCTTTTTCATGAAAAATCGCAAAAAAGGTAGACAAAAGCTGATCACCCTACGGGTTAATCATTCGATTCGGCAACTGACGTCTACCTTTTTCATGAAAAATCGCAAAAAAGGTAGACGAAAGCTGGTTAGACTACGGACTAATCCTTCAATTCGGTAGCTGATGTCTACCTTTTTCGTGAAAAATCGCAAAAAAGGTAGACGAAAGCTGGTTAACTTGAGGAGATCACCTAGAAATGACAAGTTTTGGTAGGGCACGTTAAAGAAGCAACAATAAAAAGCGCAAAGGCGTTTTTAACCTCGCATTGCGCTTTGACATTTTCATAACAACTTCTTCTTCACAAAATTACCAATGATTGCCTCACTTCTAACCACATTAATAAATGCCTCATCATCAACAGCTTTAATTATTTCCACCGCTTCATACAGTTCATAACTTGACAAAACCATCATTAATACACTCCTACGCGATCTTGAGAAAGCACCTGAGCCTTCGAGTACAGTAATACCACGAAATAGTTTAAGCCAAATTGCCCCTACAACCTCATCCTCTTTTGATGTGACAATATAGAGGGTCAAATTTTTATGAATCGTATGCACTTTGTCAACTAACACTGATGTAAAGTAAATCGAAATAATGGTAAACATAGCAATTTCCCAACTCTGGTAATAGCCAGCTACAAAAATAACAAATACATTGATGATAAAAGAAAATTTCCCTACTGAACCATCAAATTTATAGGACATTACTTGGGAAATCACATCCATCCCGCCACCTGAAGCTCCGATTTTTAAGATAATCCCACTTCCGAATCCAATTAACACGCCGCCGAAAATTGAATTGATCATTACATCATCCGAAAAGCTATAGGATGGTATCACTTCAAGTAGTACTGACTGAGCTACAACAGAAATAATTGTTAAAATAGCGAACCTCTTCCCTACTGATTTCCATGCGAGCCACAAAATAGGAAGATTAAAAATCAAAATCAAGATCCCTAAGCTGAGTTCTATTGCAAAAATGTCGTAAAAAAGCATTATTATGATTTGCAAGACGCCTGTGACGCCCCCAACATAAAGACCACCCGGACTGATAAACATATTGATAGCGATTGCGATAAGAGCGCTACCCAACATTAAAATAAATGCATATTTTACTTTTACATCCTTCAATAAGCTGAAAGCTTTCACATGGATTCCCCCATTCGTACAAAGATTTTATAATTTGTTAGGCGCTTTATAATCCACACCTTTGGTATCAACCGTTACAGTTTTCATTTTCTTTTCTACAACCGGCTTGTCGTTGTGATTACACTCTGATTCAGCGATCATATCTACTACCTCGATGCCTTCTACAAGCTGACCGAAGGTAGCGTATTTGCCGTCTAAACTAGGCTGATCTTTATGGACGATAAAGAACTGGCTACCTGCTGAGTTAGGCATAGCTGAGCGAGCAAAAGAAAGGGCTCCACGGTTATGAGGTAAAATATTTTCAACACCATTTTCGGCAAATTCACCTTTAATTTTATAACCAGGTCCACCTATTCCCGTTCCTGTTGGATCTCCTCCTTGAATCATAAAGCCACGAATCACACGATGGAAAATTAAACCATTGTAGAAGCCGTCTTTTACTAATGAAACGAAATTGTTTACTGATTCTGGTGCTACATCGGGATATAATTCCAACTTCATTATTTCACCTGTTTCCATTTCGATTGTTACTATTGGGTTTGTTTCTTTACTAAAATTATTCATCTTTGTTACCTCCAAATTTTTTTTAAAATCCCCTTAAGAACCCCTCATAAACAATGTTTACGAGGGAATCAATGAGTTCTAATTAATAAATTATTAATTGGATGAAGAATCCACAAAATCTTCACCCACAATACTTACCACATGATCATAAGCGACTCTGCCCCAATTACGTAGTTCTTCATCAGTTACAAATCCTGGAACTTCACCATTAAAAAGCGGTAGGACAGTAATACCATCAACAGTACCTAAGGTATTCCCACTAAAATCCCTCATGGTCAAAGTTGGCAGCACATCTGCGGACTCTAACCTTATTTCGCCATCGGGCTCTTTTACTACTTGCAAGCTAACCAACTTACCAAACTGTGTTCTTCCGATGAAAGGGTGCCCTCCCCAAGATTCGTTTATTTGTGCATAAACTGATGCTCCAGTTAATCTCGTTTGATCAGCTAAGAAGTTACCTAAAGAATACATAATAAGTCCGCGAGATCCATCTTCGCGTACATGCCATTCCAGAGGTTGGACAGTATGAGAATGTTTTCCCATAATCACATCTGCCCCTCCATCAATTAATCCTCTCGCTAATAATCGCTGCATCTCAGTCGGTTCATCAACATACTCGACGCCCCAATGCAAGGCAACAATAACTAAATCTGCACCAGATGCACGTAAATTGGCGATATCGTCTGTGATGTACAAAACATCATCTAAGTTGTCAGACCTAAAACGACGGATGACAAAAGGAAGCATTTCTTCTGGTATAACTCCCTCCATCCCGTTAACAGAGTCAGTATATGCAATAATTCCCACCTGAATTCCATTTACATCAAGAATTGTCGGCGTATTAAAAGATGCCTCATCAATATATATTCCAGTGTGATTAATTCCTGCACGCTCAAAGTTTTCCACTGTAGCAACAACGCCACTGAAGCCTCTATCAAAAGCGTGGTTATTTGCACTAATTAAATGATTAAATCCTGCATATTGCAAAGCTTCCAATATTTCAAACGGGACATTAAAATGAGGAAAAGTTGTCAAATCCTGATTTTCACCCATTACATCTACTGGTGTTTCCATATTAGCAAATGAGAGATCTCCATTTATATAGGGTCTGATATATTGTAAAAAAGGATTAAAGTTAAATGTGTTATCTCCAGTTCGAGCAATCTCGACAGATCCTGGATATGTTGGGTGTAAGAGTATATCACCTGCAAATTGAACTCTTATCTCAGCTGGTTCTTGTTCAGGTTCGGGATTTCGCTTATCAATTTTAACCTGATGATCCTCAACTGAAGCTATAACATAAAGATCCTCTGTTAATTCGGATTCATATTCCCCGCCCTCGACTGAGGCAGCATTATAGAGAGGTTCATCAGTACCTTCTCTATTACCCCACGAAACAATTATCGATACTAATAAAATAAGCACACATAACAACCCAAACCCTGGGTAAATGACACGTTTTTTTATTCGTTTCCACTTCCACTCCTCATATTGTACTCTAGTTTGCGTATCCATTTTAAAACAACCCTCCAATCTATCTATTCACAAAAGAATTTCAACCACTTACTTAAATCTATCACATTGTTGTTGTTTTGTCAAACTTTCATGTTACAATAATTGCTAAAATCAAATAAAAGCAGCGAAACTCAAATCATTTCGCTACGAATCCATCACTTATCTCGTATTTAAAATCTTCCCCAACTGCATGGGCAAACTATTTATCTTCTTCTAAAACATCAGGAACATAAAATTCGATAAACTTAATGGATAAAGTATCGTTAAAAATCCGCCCTCTTGAATCTTTTAGTGAATCGTAAATTTCCACCAAATTACCTTTTTTAGCATCTCGTAAAGTTCTACTTTTTAAAAAGAAAAGAATATCCTCATAAGAATGATCCCCTAGTACAAAATTAAAAACACGCTTAAACCGATCATCTAGAAGTTCACTTTTAACAATTTCCCCACCTCTAGATTCAATATAATACACACTCTCACTTTCTTCATGCTGCACATATAACGAAAAATATTCTACATTCTCTTCCATAAAAAACCCTCCGTTCTTTCTAAACAGTACAGTAGTAGCTCAATTGATAATTCAACTTCATGGGGTTTATAAAGTAACTGCTTTTTTTCAAATACTCTCAGTTTTTGTAATATTTTTCCATAATCAAAATACAAAAAGAAATCCTTCGATTTCGTAAATTCGCCTAAGCAATAAAATGGCTCATTAAACATTCGATCATTTTGATTCACAACAGTAACCCAAACATCACCCATACTCATCGCTTTCGCAAAAAAATTATTCACGACCTCTTCACTATTTATGCCGCCAATCACAGAATTCCCATAATCAAAAAGTGGAAGTGGATTAACCTTCTCTTTTAAATCGTCTAAAAAGATCAGATTTCCGTAGTGCCGATCTCGATTTAAGATCAATAAATCAAAAGCCATCATTGATAGTAATCGTTTTTTTATAATTGATTCAGGAACTGCAGTCTTCAATGTGATTAATTCCAATAGTATTTGAAACTTATCTTCAATTCCACCCATTTCATGGAGGATTTTGAAGACAGCTTTTTTGTTAAGTTTCCTCTTACTTGATTCTTGCGACTGCAAATAAAACAGAATTTGCTCGTACAGGTATTCTTTTTTAAAATTTAAAGATTGGCATCCTATTTTAAATTTATCATCAATAATTAAGGGCGCTAGTTCGTACACGATATAAGAAGATGGATTTAAATCTGAACATTGAAGCAAAATCGAGGCTAATTTCTCTGATAACGATTCAAACGCATTTGAGTCTACTTTATAAAATTTGTTTCCTTTCGGGAATTTGTCAAGCATTCCACTTAGCCCACTATTCTTATATTTCATAATGACTTCCGAGGTTGAATGAACTTTATTTGCTAAAATATAATCAACCCTTTTACAAAAAGCACTGTAAGTCTCTTGCTCCCATTGATGGAGATAATGAAAAGATGAGCATTGCTTACAACCCTTAGAAAAACACTTCTCAATATCATCAGAAACAGTCAATGCCCATAAATAATTTCTGCTCACAATTCATGCACCTCTTACTGATATACCTACGATTAAACTCTTACAATAGTACCTTCTTCGGTTCTAGCTTTATAACATATATAATTGGCAGTAATGTTGACACAGCCACCGTGCCAAGTCCAATTGCATATAGCAATCCAATTGCATTAGCATTAAGTGATGTATCGAAAGCCTCTAACATTTCCTCAGGTGATAAGTTACTACCAAATCCTAAATCTCCTAATCCTTGAATCCAAGAATCCCTCCATCCCCACGGATCCTCATCCTCAGCTGGTCGAGCAAGTTCTGTACGAATCAAATCCCTAGACATTTGGGCAGATATTACATTACCAACAAATATGGCAACTGTAATTCCAATCACAGCTGTTACAAGAACTTCGAATAAAACTTGCAAAATGATTTTTATTTTTTTCTCTCCAAGTGCAAGGTAAATGCCTATTTCATGTCGACGGTCTCTTAAAAATAGCATGATTAGTAAACTGAGAATTAAAATTGATGTAATAACTGCTGCTAATAAAATTCCATCAGCAATACTATTTAGTGTTTCCATTGATGTTGAGATTTGGTCAAAAGAACCAGTTAAGTCGTTTACTATCCAAAATTCTGGTAAGTAATCAGCTACCGCAACTTTAAAGGAATCTAGTTCTAGTGGATCTGTTAGCATTATGCTTGTTTCCATCGTAAAGCTCCATGTTTCAGGATCAAACCATGTCTCTTCACCAGCAACTTCAGCGGCAGCAATTTGCCTTTCCATTTCAAATGTTTGTGCAACGGCAGTCGCCTCATTTATTGTAAATATACGATTAGCCAACTCTCTTTGGCGTTGCGCTTCAAACCATTCATCATCTGTTTCTAATGGGACAACCTCAAACAATCCAACAATTTCAAACTCATGTTCCATTGCATCAAAAAGTAAATCATCCCAGCTAGCCTCTGCTAAGTTCAAATGATCTAGGTTAAAGTATTGAACTTCAGAGCGTAGTGTTAAAATTGATCCAACCTGAAAATCATTCGCTTGTGCAAATCCTATCGATACAAGCGCTGGATATGAAGTTGCTGATTGATGATTTTCAAAATTACTTCCACTAACTAGCTCTATTAAGCCTTCACGCATCTCAAGAGGTTTGTAATCAGATGTTCCACGTAACGTTTTTTGATTAAGGTTTTCGATAGTTAAATTCTCGAAACAGTCGTTGGTCTCTTCATCCCACATGCACATAGTTCCACCAGTAGTTGGTTCAGCATTATTTGGTAAGTATTCTACAAACTGGGTGTCAAACCATGAGGTGATTGAATAATGGTAATTTTCAACTTGTGATAATTCGGCGATTTGTCTGACCATTTCAGAGGTTACTGGCAAGACTGTTGGCCAATCAGCACCGCGCATCTCAGAAGAAACACCCCTTTCAATCTCAACCGTATACCAATACCCACCAGCTTCCTCCCAAGCAGCATTCACCGCATCATAGTCCGCTTCAAATGTAACGATTGGTCGCATTTGACGTCGCAAATTAGCATCCGTATTACCAATGGCTGCTACTGCAGAAATTGCCCCTGATATTACTGTACTTAGGATGAAAATTAGTAGTAGTAAAACAATAAACTTAATCGGTTGCCTCAATATGCTTGTTGTTGCTCTTTTTAAGAAATTCATTCTATCAGCTCCAAATTTTTGACATGATTAGGTATTCTTGTTAAGTATACCATATGCGAATAAATAGTACAACATTGTTTCCCCTGTGGGATTCAACCATATTTAATAGATCAGCTTTTATCAAACAATTATAAATAACAGCTCTGCTCAGATAAAAATTTATCCTCTTATGGGCTTTGATCGAAAAGAAGTAAAAAAGAGTCCTCTGTTAACCAGACTCTCCATACTCTAAACTTTCAATTTTACATTCATGAGTTTTTGATTTCTTACTATAACTAATACCGACGAGGAGCAAATTCCCTTGATATTCTTCAAGTGCTGATACATAGCTCCTTTCCTTTATTTGAGTAATCGCACCTTGTACAGTTTCATTCCACTTCAACTCAACAACCATCGCTGGTTTGTCATTGAACTTTCTCCTCGGTATAAACACCAAGTCAGCGAAACCTTTGCCTGAGGGTAGTTCACGAAAAACTGAATAATAGTTACTTGCTGAATATAGCGCTAGATTCAACACGCAACTTAATGAATTCTCGTCATTATATTCGAAAAGAGATGCATTCTGCTCATGAACCCTCTGCACACCATCGGCTACTACTGCTGAGTCCATATTCCAAATTGCCTGTAAAAGTGATTCTGAAGTATGTATTGCACCAACAATACCACTCCAATCTTCTAAATCTTCGATTGAATTAACAAATTCCTGTTTAACTTCTTCATTAGGTATTCTCACTTCTTCTGTATCCCAGTCATATGTCAAATAACCTAGGTGTAAAAGCAATGTCAATACGTCATCAGTCGAGTTAAATGTACTCATATCATTGGCAAATTTATTTGTATTAACTTTAATTTTTTCACCCGCAATTAATCGCATAATTTGACCTTGCAAACCAGCAAAATCTAATTTGATATAGCCTTGAATTGATTCATAAGTTTCTGTTTTAATCCAATAATTACCAATCCTTGCTTTTTTCATGCATCTTGCAACAGATTTTGGATTATAAATAGGTGTTCCCATTTCAACAAAATAACCGTTATACCACGCTCTTACTTCTTCCACGTCCATCTTAAACTCAGCACAAAGCTCCCCTACCTCATCATCAGTAAAGCCAAAGTAGTTTGCAAATTCAAAAGGATCAGCCATGGAATATTCATCAAACATATTAAGTGCTGAGTGGGTGCCATATTTTTTAATCGGTAAAATTCCTGTCATATATGCAAGACCAATATAAGCTTGATCTTTGAACAACAATCTTAAAAAATCTAAATATTGCCGCTGTGATTCGTTATCATCCTTATATTCTCTAAACAAGCAATCCCACTCATCAATCAAAATAACAAAAGGTCGGTCAGTCTGCGCATAAATACCATGCAAGGCATCTGTCAAATCATTATTACACTTAACATCAGGATATATTTCTTTTAACTCTGTAATAATCTCAAATTGCAACATTTCCAACATCTTCGAGACGGTTTCAGTTTTGCTTAGAAAACTTTGCATATTAACCATCAGTGTATCATGTTGATTTAAATGCTCCTCATAACTTTCATCATTAGCAATTTTAAGGTTGTCAAATAGGTGGTTCGATTTGATCCCACGACTATAATAAGCTGCTAACATATTAGCTGCCATCGTTTTCCCAAATCTACGTGGTCTACTAATACAAATAAAACAATCTTCAGTAAAAAAGAGCTCATTGGTATGAGCAATCAATTCACTTTTGTCTACGTAAATCTTTGAATTTAAACTTCTTTGAAATTTACCCATTTTCGGATTAACATACTTACCCATCGGAATCACCACCTTACTAACACTTAAAAATAGTATAACATATATTGTGCGAAAATAATAGTCAAGTTTTTCCCTTGTTCGAAAATCTTTATTTATCCCAGTCATTAATACTGTATTTATCTAAAATCCGTTTTGCATAATCCACGCCAGCAGATGTAAGATAGACAGACTTTGATCTTGGGCTTCCTTTACTAATGTACTCTTCATCATCTAACTTATCAATAACATCCCAATCGTAGCCTTTCCATGATCTATAAATATCATCCTCGTCAAAAGGATTCTTTTCTGTAAAACTTGATAGATACAACAACACCATAGTCAATTCCTTCATCGCTTCTTTCGCTTGGGTTTTATTCATATTTTAACCATCCTTATATAACTTATTTTTTAACAACGTAACTCACTAGACTGATCACTTCCTAGTTCCACCGTATACCAATAGCCACCAGCTTCTTCCCAAGCAGGCTCCACCGCATCACCATCTATTTCAAATGCAACAATCGGTCTCATCTGGTGTCGCAAATGAGATTCCGTATTCCTAATAGCTGTCGTTGCCGAAATTGCACCTGATGTTACAGTGCTTAGTAGGAAAACTAGAAGAAGTAAAATAATAGTTTTAACCAGTTGCCTAAATATGCTTGTAGTTGCTCTTTTTAAAAAATTCATTTTATCAACTCCTTACCTACTGCAACTAATCCAACAACTCTCCCGCAACATATGAATGATAAATATAACTCGGATTTTCATAATACAATGAGGAGTTAAAATTTGAAATTTTCTCACTAATAAATGATGTAAATACAGCAAACATAATATCAACAACCTCTCCACCCTGTTCATCTTTTACATCTAAGATCAAGTCACGATAAACACCGCCAATATCAACATAGCTCGGTATATCATACTTACAAGTGTCAATTAGATTAAAACTACCCTGCTGAATCTTATATTCTTCAATTATTTCATCCCCAACTTCTTCAAAACTTAAACAATGATTAATATCAGCAAGCCGTATTTGACGTGCTAACCCTTCTTTTCTTAACGCACGGACAACATCAGCATTTGTATTTTGAGTAATACGACCAACAAATTCAATCAATGAACAAACATAAAGTAGATCATTTTGCTCCTGTGTTATGTAAATCATATGATTTCCTCACTCCTCTCAAACTAAGCCTGCTTCCACGAATCAGAATTATGTCCAAGTTTCCCAAATATCATCCATACTTTGCGCTTTCGAAAAAAAGTTACTCCCAACTTCTTCGCTATTTATGCCGTCAAT
>Ga0131853_10017214_pt1 | contig 13167 bp, 19 predicted proteins | sample TergutLab28metaG_FD_92764 | JGI IMG/M metagenome (GOLD analysis project Ga0131853, IMG submission 92764) | Labiotermes labralis P1 segment gut microbial communities from Petit-Saut dam, French Guiana - Lab288 P1 (version 2) (version 2) | ecosystem: Host-associated > Arthropoda: Insects >...
ACAAGTTAGAAAAATTACTGACTTTGCTATTTTAGGAATGCAAAATGAAGGTTGTAGAAAGTACTTAGATATACAGAGTGTAATTGGAAGAATAGGGCTTTTAAGTACATTTGAGTTTCAGTACACAAGAGAGTTACCCAAGCGGCCGCACAGAGGTCACAATACGGTGAACAAAAGAGTGGCATACAACGTCAACACCCAAGAGAAGATACATCCACAGTGTGGAAAAAGACCAACCACAAGGGATGAAAAAGAGAGAAACAACGAAGTACAGAAGTCTTACTAACAAATTAACTAATAGAATTAAAAACCCAGGTCGTATTTAATAAGATAAATCCCAGCTACTTGAAACGCACCCGTTCTCTTATAGCATATCGACAAAACCTCCAGGAAAACTCCACCCGACATCACTGCGCAAACACTCCAGGAGGCGATACCAGAAAACTAACACAACAATCCAAAGTAAATAAGGAAAGCAGAAACATCCCAACACCATCAGCAATACGACAACGGCAACCTACAGTTGAATATCTGGTGAATATCAGCGCATTAAAAAGGAAGGAATTTTATGTTTTAGTGGATTCTTGCTTAAACACAGCCTGCAAATAACAATAACTATGTAGATACAACTTTTCTAGAAAGCATTAGCTAATAAATAACCCACAAATGTAAACACTATAGAATCCCAAAGTGGACAAAGCATATGGTAACGAAATTGTAGGTGCCTGAAAATGACAAACATCTAGTCGAAACATGTAGCATTACTGTAGAATAAATAGATTGGTCTGACCTACGTTTCTGTACTACTTATTGAATTTTAAGCACATCGTGATGCCTTCATTCAGTATATACATACATACATCCATACATAAAAATATACATACAGAAATACATACATTCATGCATAGATACATATTTTTGTACATGAATACATATGTACATTCATACCTAGTTACGTACATACATACACACATACACACATATATGCCTACATAATACAAACGTACATGCATACATATATACATACATAACTACATACGTACACGCATACATGATAGTGGCCAAGATGGCGGACAACGTGAACGAGGGTATAGAGAACGCTCTAAACGTAATAGTGTCTACCACAGGAAGCAGTGGAAACATGAAGAAAGAATTGAAGTCTACTATATTTGACACGGTGAGTAATCTAAGGAAATGAATTTCTAAGCTAATAGACACTAATGAAAACAATGCTAGGAAAATAATAGAGTTGGAAAAGCAGGTGGCCAACACTAAAGAGAAAAGGGAAGTAGGTAGGAGCAGAGCACAGAACTACATAGCGGAGCCATCTAGCGCTCCGGAGAGGAAAACACATGCCGAAACCGTCAGTAAGGTGGCGCAGTTAAGCGGAGTTAGGGATAAATTGTACTCGGAGGTGGTAGTAGGTAAAGCAACTCAGAAAGTATACAAAGTAACCGTGACTTCCAGAGATAACCAAAGAGCAGAAACAATAAAAGAAATTATGAAATCGCAAATAAACCCAGACGAAATAAAAGTGGGAATAGAATCTATTAAAACACAAAGGGATGGGAGAGTGCAGATGGAAACAAGCAGCATCCAGGAGGCTGAGATCCTGGAGAATAACATAACAGACAAACTAGGATACAAAATAGAAACGCACATGCAAAGACCACGAAAACCAAGACTGAAAATAATTCAACATATCGGAGGAAATCTCCACAAAAACATAGAGGACAACCTAATTGCACAGAATCCAGAGATAGGTGTAGGAAAAGGGGAAATTATTCCCAAATTCACCTATGAGACAAAAAGACATACACGCAATGTAGTAATAGAGGTCAGCGCACAAACGAGGAAGAAACTGATAGACAACAAAGTCAAAATAGGATGGATAAACTGTAGCATAGAGGACTACTTGGTTGCCACCAGATGCTTCAAATGTTCTAGATTCAACCACAGAATAAGGGACTGCAGAGGGACAGAAACTTGTCCGTTATATGCAGACAATTATAACCTAAAGGAATGTAAAGCGTAACCAACGGAGTACAAATGCATAAAGTGCCGGTCGTACAACCACCATAGCAGAAACACAAAAATAAATAAAAACCATTCCTCATTGGATAGGAACTGCCCAAGCCTGAAAGCTATCATAGAAATATATAAGAAGAACACAGAATACTGAGACCAAGCAACCACACAACCAAACAATGGACGACACAATAATAGAATTAAAATGCGTACAGATCAATCTGCAACACCCGAGAGGGGCAACGGCGAACCTACTGAAATACACAGCGGACAATAAAGTAGATATAATACGCATACAGAAACCGTACATTTATCAAGGTAGAGCGGCGGAATTAGACTCAAAATACAAAACGTACACGGCAGGAGAGGCATAAAGTAGATGTGCTATAACAATAAGAAACAAAGCAGTACACGCTATGTTAATATCACAACTCTCTGACGAAGACAACATCACACCTGAGATAACAAGAGGGGACACTACATTAATATTAGCGAGCATGTACTGGGACACACAGAAACCTATCGAAAAAGACCTGACCAAATTTGACAAGATACTAAAACACGGGATAGGGGAAGGGGTTATCATCGCAATGGACAGTAACGCTTGGTCGACAACATGGCATGACACAACAACAAACAACAGGGGAAAGCAACTAGAAGAATACATAATCAGTAAACAGCTGCATATTATGAAAGAACCGAGCACAAAAACAACTTTTGAAAACCGGATAGGCAAAAGCAATGTAGACTTAACGCTAGCAACAAGCAATGTACTGCGAAGAATAGCAGACTGGAGCATTAGCGATGAAGAAAGCAATTCAGACCAAAGAATAATGTCGTATGTCATAAAAACGAGCAACAACCACGAAAACAACACAAACACGGAGGAAGGGATATTTAGGGTGAATTCCGTAAATACAGAAAAGTACAAGGAAAATATTCACAGGAAAGTGGAGAACATAATTTGGGAATAGAGCAAAGAAAACGGAAAGGACGACCAAGACACTAGACTTTATGAAAGGATACTAAAAGGTAACCAAACAGAAAAACAATTAGAAGACTTCAGCGAGGCAATGAGAATAGCGTGTGAACAATCATTCAAAACAAAAAAGGCGAGAAAGGCACCACACAAAAACAAAACAGTACCTTGGTGGACACACGAACTAACAGCAGCGAGGAAAATTACAAATTACCGAAGGAGGAAGTATCAGAGAACAAGAGACAACGCAGAACAAAGGGAGATAAACAAAGAGGTATACTTCACTCAAAAGGAAAAAATACGCGGTGACAATAAAAAGGGAGAAAACCAAATAGTGGTAAGAATAATGCAATCTAACAACAGAAGCCAGAACTTGGAATGCGGTGTATAGACTGGCATCAGGGAAGAAGACAACCAACACACAGATAAAAACACTTCGAAAACCAGATGGCTCACTGAGAAGCGACACAAAAGAAACCCTCAGACTGATGCTAGAATACTTTACCCCTGAAGAAAACGACTTGGACAACAACAATCATCACAAACTTATAAGAGAATTAAGAGATAAGCAGCCTAATACACCAGACGACCGCGACTTCACAAGAGAAGAGATCGGAACTGTGATTGAAGGAATGAACAATACAAAGGCCCCGGAAAAAGACGGAATTATGGCGGAAATATATAAAGTAACATTCAAAATATTTCCCAAAAGTATCACAACAATGTACAATGGATGCCTAAAAAACGGGATATTACCGGAGGGATGGAAGAAGGCCAAAATTATACCAATCATGAAACCGGGTAAACAAACGTGCGACGAAGTCACCAAACATCGCCCCTTAAGGTTTCTAAATGTGGGAGGGAAAATACTTGGAAATGGCACTGAAAAACAGAATAAACCATTACATGTATTCAACGGAGTTCCTCAACAAGAACCAGTATAGATTCATTCCGCAAACGAGCAAAAGAGACGCGATTATGGCTTTAAAAGATTTTGTTCAGGAAGGATTTGACGAAGGTGAAATCACAGCAATTTTAAGTTTGGACGTGGAAGGGGCGTTCACCACTACATGGGCACCAAACGTGCTAAAAAAATTTACAAGAAAGCGGATGTCCACGAAACTTATACAAACTCACAAAAAAGTACTTCAACAAAAGAAGAGCAACAATGGAAACAAACAATATGAAACTGGAGAGAGCAGTGAGTAAAGGGTGCCCGCAGGGCTCATGTTTAGGGCCGGGAATGTGGAACATCTTCTACAATTCGCTACTGAAACAAAAGTTCACGAGAAGTACAAAAATAATAGCATTTGCTGACGATCTCTTACTACTAACAAGAGGGGAAACAGTTAGCGAAATAGAAAACATAGCAAACTTAGAGTTGACAAAAATCTCAACTTGGGGAAGAGACAACAAGGTCTGATTCAACGAAAAGAATTAGAAGGCAATGCTGAAGACGCGGAGAAAAAGGAAACAAAGAGGGGAAGTGGAAGTCTACCTAAACAACAAATTACTCCGACAAGTATAAACCTTGAAATACTTTGGTATAATAATAAAAAAAATCTTACATTCAGAGAACATATAATAGAGGCGACAGAATAATGTAGGAAATTATATTCACTTTAGCAAGATCAGTAAAATTGAACTGGGGCTTAAGTCACAAAGCTTTAAAAACACTTTACACGGGAGGAATACAGCCTCTACTTCTATACGGGGCACCGGTTTTGGCAGAAACAGTAGAAAAGGAGCGATACAGCAAAATGCTAACTGGAGTACAAAGGCTAATAAACATAAAGATAGCAAAAACTTACAGAACGGTGTCAAACGAAGCATTGTGTATAATCACAGGATTAAAAGCCATTCACATCAAAATAAAAGAAACGGCGGAACTCTACAAAATAGTCAAAGGAAACAGTTAGATGAACTTACATATCGACCATGACAAACTCCCCAAACAATGGCTTCACCCAGCAGACAGGGCCATTACCATCGACCAGGACAACACACAAGAAGACCCAACGCACATAAACATTTACACAAATGGAAGCAATTCAGAACAGTTCGTAGGAGCAGGTATAGCCATAATAAGGCCAGGAACAACAACCGTAGAACTAATGTACAAAATGGACACCAGGTGCACTAACAACCAGGCAGAGGCATTCGCAATACACAAGGCGCTAAAATACGAACAAACTAAGTTGGAACACGACGTAGACAAAGTAACAACAGTGTATACAGATAGCAGGACGACACTGCAATCACTACACAACATGAATAAACACACATTCCTTACCGAATAAATAAGACGAAAAGTGCAAGAGATGGGAAGCAGGGGGTGGACAACCATATTCTGGTGGACAAAAGCCCATGCAGGAACCACTGGTAACGAACTGGCTGACAAGCTGGCGAAAGAAGCATCAAGTAAAACGGAAATACCCATCAGCTACAATAGAATACCAAAAAGTGCCATAAAACGGGAACTGGAGGAAAATAGGAATGTGACCTGGCAGAAGGAATGGGAGACAACAAAGAAGGGGAGTACAACAAAAGAATACTTCCTGACAGTAGCGGAGAGACTACAAACGAAAATAAACTTCACACAAAACCTAACGACAATAGTAACCGGCCACGGGAACATTAAACCATATCTACACAAGTTTAGAATTATAGAAGCACCAGACTGCCCATACGGAAACGGAAATCAAACAGCAGAACATATATTATTCGAATGCGGAATTCTACAAGAAGAAAGAGAACGCCTAATAGCGGCAGTGGCGAAGACGGGCAAATGGCCTATAAAAAAATTTACGCTCATCGAAAGGCACTGCAAAGCATTCGCTAGATTTACAAAAACGGTGGACAATATAAATGAAATTAACACAGTAAAGGAAGAATAAAAATTGTTAACACAATATATGCATAGATACATAACTAATTTTAAATATCACTGAAGATAGATAATCACTGCATTATTCAATGTAAAAAGCGTGTAGTATTACAAACATAATGTAATGGAGCATGCCAATAAATATATTAAAAAACACACACTACACACACACCACACATACACACACAACCACACACACTACACACATACACATTACACCTACACACACAAACCACTCAAACACACACATACACATACACACCACACACACACTTCACACACACACACACACAAACCACACACACTAACACACATACACACACAAACACACTTTATTATCGTCAATATTTTACTGTTTGAACTGGTATGTCTCTCTATTCTTCTCACCACAAATCTTATAATTGTATCATCAGTCGAGTTAAAGGATAAGAATTAACGGAAATAAGACTGGACTAATTGCGGTTAGAAAATCTAAGACATCGATGGAAGTTAGAATTTAAAGTGTCTGTAAACTGAACACCTCGAGGCAAGGAGGAACGTAATAAGAAAAAGCGAATAGAAGCAATTACTCAAGGGTTCTTGATTTACCGTTCTGTGCCCATGATTGTCATTTTTTTAATTGTACTTCATGTCCTTTTTGACGTGCCGCAGGCTACATCATTTGCTTTTCCCCTATAAAATTACCACTCCTCACAGACATGCGTGTTAACATTGACGGACTTTCGGAATCTGAAATAAAGTATTTGTTATCGAAACAGTAATGAGAACGTGACTGTGCTTCGAACAATAATGTTGAAGTATATATTAAGGGCATAGTTTACTACGATATGGGCTGTATTTATTTGTGTCAATTTAGGGACCAATTTTGGATTCACGCGAAAATTGTAGCGACATTTCCTTTTTCAGATGTTTCGGTGAATAAATTGTCAATATAATTAATTTAAAGACAGAATTTTCTCCATGGTATTAGTGGAAAAATTAACATACACTTTTGATAATCGAAGACAAAATGCAGATCTCACAAAATATTATTGTAACGCAGTGACGAAATACGTGCCTGACCACGGAACGGAATGCTAGTCGCAGTTAATTAGAAACGGCGTACATCATATACCGACAACTCACCTGGTTAAATCGGACAGGTTGCCTCGTGCAGTAACGCCTCTGATGTAGCTTTGAGGACTCTCTTTCGAATCTTGGCCGCAACATCGACTTTTACAACTAAGGACTGTGTAGTTTCACTCAGACTGTCCCGTCAAAATGCGCGATAGTCTCCAATTCGTCCAAGTTATAATTTTGCCACATTCTTTCCAATGAATTTCTCGCCACATATGCCAGAGTTTCACCCTATATAATCTGCGTTACCAACACATACAATAAATACACAATATAAATGTCAGCCAAATATAAGAAATTAGGCAGAAATAAGAGAGTATGCCACAATAAGGAGAAAATTACTTTTACAACCTAAAGGATTCTTTGCGGGACCAGTTATAGAATGACTTGCAAAGAGCTGGCAAAGTTACTGCGGTCTCTGTTAGCCTACAACATAAGAATCAGAGTAAAACCAAGTCTGGGCTGAGCAATTAGTCGGCTTCTCACCACGAACGTTCTCTTTCAGTCTCATGCAATTCCACGTGGGATTTATGCTGGAAAAAAGACAATGGGGGCAGATTCTTCTTCGAAGACTTCGGTGCTCTCCTTTCTGTATTATCCCATCAATGCTGAGAATACATTCATCTATCAACTTGGGGATGGACAATGGCCCCATTAGTGGCCGCAAAGCCGTAACAAATATCTCGCCTTTAACAAAATCAAAATTAAAGTACAAGGGAGACAATGCAAAAAGAATTTGAGTTCGATGTACGTGTAGGTTTATGTGGCTTTAACGAATTAATATGCGATAAAAAGAACATAATATAATAAGCCTTCAATTACCCTTTTAATAAATTATTGTACACTGTACAATAATGTAAAGGTAAAACGTTGTCACACTATCACAGTGTTTAGGGTAAGTTTGCAAAAAGAAATTACCTCGAATAAAAGTCTGCATAGCAGGTAAGATCAGATACGTAAATGGTGTTTTCTGTACAACAACTTTACAGTGAGCAATGGTGTAGTGTATGTATGTGTGTGCGTGTGTGTGTGTGTGTAATCGCACTAACTCAGATCACATTATAGGCAACGTTTCACCCTAAAAACGTGTAGCTGTTTTGCTTCAACATGTGACGCAAAGTGAACAGCTTTAGCAGCGGCTACCTCCACAGTCTCAATGGGTAATCCGTTCACAAGAACGGGGTTGCAGCAGGCAATACTGGGGAGTAGAAAGCAGGGGTGTAGATAGGTCCGAAGAAATGAGTGGAGTAAGAGAAATTGCCAGCTGTATTTGCACTAGCCACAATGCCAGGGGCGGCGTATACGTAAGTGGTGACAACTGTTGGGTCATCATTTGCAAGAGACGCAGGAGCGGCAGGTTCTGCGGGTACTGCAAGAACTACAGGAGCGGCAGGAACTTCAGGACCTGATGCAACTTCAGGTGCTGCAGCAACTTCAGGGGTGGGGGAAACTGTAGTAGCGGGAACATCTGTTTCAGGTGAGTCTGCAGCGGCAGCTGCGGCGGCTTAGTTGAAAGCAACAGCAACAGCTTTAGCTGCAGCGACCTCGGGGGTGTCAGTAACTTGAGTAGGAACTTTACCTGGGAGATTCGTGGCGGCTACACGGAATCCATTAACCGGATCGGACACATAACAGGCACTCTGTATTATGCCGTTAGAGTATATACGAGAATAACTTCCTCTTATGATACCGTCAGCTGCCTTTGACTCCGCTTTGGCACTTTGACCTCTGTAGTACCCCGTAGATATAATGTCCATGGCCGTCTTGAGCGTGATACTGGCTGAATAAGGACAATTGAACCTCCACAACTGCAGCAGGGGCTGAATACACCACATTGTTTTTATCGCTGTGCAGTAAGTCAGGCCTAGCCTGGACCATGGCGACAGCCACTACACAAAGACAGATCTGCAACATACAATACTTGCAGTTCTACAGAAGCTTTCATAAAGAATGACGTGATAAAATGCACTTGTTTCTCTTCCCCCATAGTTGGTCTTATAGCTAATTAATAAGACAATTGCAAGGGAGAAGTAAAAGCGAGTATTTTTCTCGATAAAAGTGAAAAATTCGTTCTTGGTCAATAATAATAATAATAACCTACAAGAAGGGCTACCTAGGATGTGGCAACTGAACGCGACCTATATAGCACCAATGGCATTAGCCACAAAGGGTTATATCACAAATTAATCACACGACAGTTTTAAACTACTCAACCTTCGCCCTGGTCTAAACATTCTCATGCGGAAAGCAGTACTAATCAATAAATGGCTTATAGTTAGGAAGTGTTGAGGAGAATAATGCATAAGATGGTTGGTCGGTGACGCGTACGCATTCAAAACCATCTAGGCAGCTGTGAATTCATTATAATAAAAATCGTATTCACTACCTCCAGGCTACCGCAAGCATCTTCCTGCCGAATACGTTTTGGAGAATCTTTCCGTAGGGTGAAACCGCCACAGTGGACAACCGACTGCTCATCGAACTGCAAGTTCCAAGATCATTAGTGAAGCTCTGGCACCAGACACCTTATAAGTTTTCATGGTTTAATGGCTAGGCACACAGGCTAAACTAACTGTGCCCCAATGAGTTCTTCTTCCTCTGTCCCTGTGTGCACAATGAGGTACTTCTGTAATACCAAAAACCTGACTGACTCTACAAGTACGCTCAGCTCTGTGACGTTGTTCGAAAATTCTCCAGAAGTTTTAGAACTGTAAGATTCTTTACCGTGTATGAGCGATTCAGTCACTGGTGCGCGTAATAAGACAGACGAATCCAATCTAAATCTACAGCTCCTATTTCTTATCCGTGTATTATATATATATATATATAGGTATACGTATATGTATGTATATATGTTCTTACTCAAGGGTGCAGAATCCTTCTTGAGAAGCTAACTGGTTTGCAGTCAGTCAAGAAATTCCCGCATTTCACGGAACCCGAAGGTTCATTACCGCACTCACAAGCGTCCGCCACCTGTCCCTATACTGGGCCAGCCCAATCCAGTCCATATACCCACATTCCACCTCCTGGAGATCCTTCCTAATATTATCCACACATCTACGGCTAGGTCTCCCCAGTGGTCTCTTTCCCTCCGGCTTCCCCACCAAGACCCTAAACACACCCCTCTCCTCGCCCATATGTGCCACATGCCCAGCCCATCTCATTCTTCTCCATTTTATCACCCGCACAATATTGGGTGAGGAGTACAGATCATTTAACTCCTCGTTATGCAGTCTCCTCCATTCCCTCGTTACCTCTTCCCTCCTAAGTCCAAATATTATCCTCAACACCACGTTCTCAAACACCCTCAGCTACCTTTCCTCCCACAATGTCAACGACCAAGTTTCACACCCATACAAAAAAAAAGGCAAAATTATAGTTTTATATATCTTGATCTTTACATTTTTGGATGGAAACCTGGAAGACAAAAGTTCTGCACCGAATGATAGCAAGCATTTCCTGACCTCAATCTGCTCTTAATTTCTTCTGCAATAGAATTTTGGTTTGTCAAAGTTATTCCCAAATATTTAAACTCCTCCACACTCTCGAAGGTACTATTATCAATCCTCAAACTGTGAATTCGCCCTGCATTCTGATCTCGAGACATGACCATGTGCTTAGTTTTATCAGCACCTACTTCCAGTCCAATCTCCCTAGTAGCAGCTACTAAAGCTTATGCATTTTCCTTTAGATTATACACGCTTCCTCCCAGTATATTAACATTGTCGGCATAAGACAGCAGCTGATGTGTACCATTTAGTTTCAAGCCATCCCTGTTTACCTCAACCCTCCTAATAGCGTACACTAAAGCAAAGTTAAAATGCATTGGTGATTGAGCGTCTCCTTGTTTCAAATCATTCCTAATAGGGAACTTGTCAGACACATTATTGCCTACACGGACGCTGCTATATGTTTCAGTCCGACTCATCTTTACTAACCTTACAAGTTTCCTAGGGATACCAAACTCAATGAGATTCTCATACAAGACCTCCCTCCTAACTGAATCATGAGCTTTCTTGGAGTCTATAAAGAGCTGATGTACTTCCTGATTGTATTCCCATTTTTTTTCCAGTAATTGCGAATGCAGAATATAAGATCAATATTCGACCTGTTGTGTCGAAAGCCACACTGATGATCCCCTATAATTTCCTTTGCATATGGAATTAACTTTGACAGCAGGATGTTGGATAAAATTTTGTAAGTGGTTGGCAAAAGTGATATGCCCCTATAATTATTTCAATCTGTTTTATCCCCCTTCTTATGAATAGGTACTATTGTCGACTCCTTCCACTCTTCAGGCAGTTTCTCCTTGTTCCTAATAGAAATAATAAGTGTCTTTACAACGTACAGACAGAATGTGTAAACCCCCTGCTTTAAAAAGTTCTGCCGGTACTTTTTCAGTACTTGTGACTTTTCAGCTTGTCGATAGCCAGCTCAAACTCAAAGGCACTTGGCTCAGGTATTAGTGGTTCTGTTGTGTGCATTTCTGCCTGCCCAACATCCTTAACCCCATGCACGTTGAATTGCTGCGAGAAATAATCCCTCCACCTAGCCACAATACTGTGGTAGTCTGCAACCCATTCGCCTTTATCATAATTTTCTATTTTATATCTAGGCTGTTACTCCTACTTAAAGTCACTGATGCCCCTGTAAAATTCCTTAATGTTTTGGATCTTACTGTTGGTTTCAAGTTCCTCAATTTTGGCTCTCAGATATGCCTTCTTTTTGTTCCTGAAATGTCTGCTAACTGAACGCCTTACCTTGTTCAGATTATCTACGTTGCTTTGGCTTGGATCCTGTATCCACAGCATTTTAGCCCGCTTCCTTTCATCCAAAGAACCTAAACAATCTTCATGAAACCAGGTTTTATTCTGCTTCAATTCATGCAGACCCAGACTCAGTTTCGCTGAGGTTTGGACATTCTCTTTAACGTTTTCCCAAGTCCTATTTACATCCTCGTCATCGTTCAAGTTCTCCAAAGTTGCAAACCTGTTTGTAATCTCAATCTGATACTGTTCCCTAACCTCTGGCTCATTTAGCTTCCTCAAGTTAAATAGTTGCCTATCAAACCTCTGTGTGGCCTGTTTACCCACTGTTAATCTTTCCCTAACCTTTGCAATCACCAGATAGTGATCTGTATCACAATCAGCTCCCCTAAAATTCAGCACATCCAGTACACTCGAATGCCATCTCCTATCTATCAATACGTGGTCAGTCTGGTTGTGAGTCTTACATCAGTGGAGGTCCAGGTGTATTTATGAATGTTCCAGTGAGGGAACATCGTGCTCTTAACCACCAGATTTTGTGATGTGGCGAATTTAACTAGTCTAAACCCATTATCATTACTATCCTGATCGAGACTCTCCTGTCCAATTGTTTGCTTGAAAATATTCTCTCTCCCCACTTATAAAGACTCCTAACGGTAAAAGTACCTATTTTCATCTCTCTTCGTATGCTGCGCCATGTTTCCCCTAGAAAAACTCCACCCTCCCCTCCGGAGATCCGAGTGGGTGAGTAGTTTACCTCCGGATTGTTTTATCTCCAGAGCAAGTATCCCGCACGTGAGTGTTTCTTAACAATTTTTTTTACAGGGAGGTGTTGTTAGCACTTCGTCCAACCCACAAGCTGGAGGACCACCCATCGTCGGTTGTCCGCGACTGCTAATTCAATTTATTCGCAGCTACATGTATATACACGCAAAATCAATTTGGGAACAGGACAATCAGAAATATGAGAATGCCTTTTACAGGATGTTTTAAATGCGCTTTTGTGCCCCGTAGAGCTGATATCTTTGCTGAAAAGCGCCTTATGACGCCACAAGCTACGCAGTAATCAGTCTCGTGTGAAAGGAACATCGTGTGTTCCACTTGAGTTCATTCAATAACATATGTTACCTTATCTTGTCCAGAAACACCAGTCATTTAACCCTGTATCATCCTAGTCCAAATACAGACTCTTAAAACTAAATTTCGCAAAAATATAATTCTACGTATTTAGTATACAGGGTGTTTCACGACTTTAGGACATAACTGCAGGAGGTGATTTCCTAGGCCTTTGTGATAAAAAAAGTTCATATATACATGTGTCCGATTTTGGACGGTTACGGAGTTATGACCGTTTTTTAATTCCCGTACACGCCCTCGTGTGAACCGCGTCT
>Ga0131853_10017215_pt1 | contig 13165 bp, 10 predicted proteins | sample TergutLab28metaG_FD_92764 | JGI IMG/M metagenome (GOLD analysis project Ga0131853, IMG submission 92764) | Labiotermes labralis P1 segment gut microbial communities from Petit-Saut dam, French Guiana - Lab288 P1 (version 2) (version 2) | ecosystem: Host-associated > Arthropoda: Insects >...
AAAATTTCTTAAAAATTTAGTGGGTAATAGACAACTCTTAAAAAACATTATGCCTATAAAACCCCCGGGCCCGGGCACTGTTGTTTGTCAAGAGGGGGACATTTCCCCCCCCCCCCCCATTGCAATGTGACTACCAAAGGGCCAGACAAGCCTCTGTTTACATTCTGCATATAAGCACAGTACAACATGACAGAGTGGGGCGGAACAAATAGTTTGTACGGCGACCGGGCGCGGGCTGGGCGGTTCGGGATAAGAACCCCGGGGGGGGGGGGGGGCGAAAATTTTCACACCCGTCCAGACCCCACCTTGGTGCCACCTAGCCTCTGTACAATAGAAAAGAATGGAATATATAATGGATTCAAGCCCTTGAAGACGGGATGCACGTAGGCCTTTTTAAAAACAAGCCTTTGTGCCCCATTATTCTCTAAACTTTTCTCCAAATCCAAGTCCCACAGCCTTATTAAAGGCCACGACTGATCTTGGATGAGCTTTCCTAATAACATCCGCGTCCAGCTTACACGAGCCCAGAGGCAAATGCCCCTCAGAGTGCTGAAGCCAAACATAAGGCCACAGACACTCTTCAGTTACGAATATATATATCAAGTACAGGTTCCGGCCCATAAAATATATTGGCCGAGCGCTCCCTTACTAAATGCCCTTGGGTTCCCTTATGAAGACGTACAAATGAAAAGTGCCTTCTATCACAGGACTCTCGGAGTCCTCAGTATAGGAGCCCTTCCTACAGATTCCCCACACGCAGGAGAGAGATGATGCTCTATTTCCAAAGCGTGCCTGGACATGTCTCTCGGAGTCCCCTCTCCAAGGTCCCCTTACGTAGCCCTTATGTTGACTGCTGCTGCAACACCAGAGAGAGCAGAGAGACCTCAGACGAGGAGCACTCCGTCCAGGTCCCATAAAGAAAGAAGCTCCGTTTCCACAGCCTTATTTTACCCGTCTCTCGAAGTCCGCGGTAAAAGAGGCCCCTTCAGGATCACCGACGGGGCCCTTATGGAGAGAAGTGCCTGTTTCCAGAGCCTTCTTTTACATATCGTCCAAAGTCTCCAGTACAGGAGCTCTCCGTCCAGGTTGCCCTCGCAGAGCTCCCATAGAGAGAGAAGACGCCCCGTTTCCACAGTCTTCGTTACCTGTCTCAGTAGGAACCTGGTAAGAGGAGCCCATCCGCCAGGTACCTCGAAGAGGACCGTAAAAAGACAGATGCTAGTTTCCAGAAGCTCGGTCTCTCGAAGTCCCTAGTGGAGAAGCTCTCCAAATGATGTCGACGATACAAAAACAAATATAAAGGAAGACAGGCCTCTCTACACAGTTTTACGAAATATAACAGTATTATTCCAAAAAACGGAATGTTGTAAGCTAATACATAAATATGTTACAGATTTCTTAGGTACAATCTAAACGGTACCGTAAATTAAATGAGATAAAAGACAAGGTAAAATGTGACAAAACGATAAAAGATAAAAATATGACTAATGGAAAAGCCTTCGCAGTCTGTGTTTGCCACAGCAATGCTTGGCGCAGTACGTGTATTGACGCAAATCCTCATGTCTTCGCTTGTGATAACCTCAAAATGGAACACTCGAGTTGTATTGCCTGTTCTTAACCCCTTATATTTCCAAGTAAATGGGAGCGAGCTGGATACTTTCCCGTGTATCGAAAACACTTAGCGCTGTCCAGAGCTGTGGTTATACAGAACGAGTAACAATTTTTATGTGAATACAGACAACGCACAAAGCAAGGTGGTAGCTACGTACTTCATGTTCTTACGGCTGATCCACTTCTGGGAAACAAACTTTTTATCTTTTATCGTTTTATCACACTTTACTTTGTTTTTATCTTTTATTTTACGGTACCATATAGATTACACCTACGAAATCTGTAACATGGTTATATTAGTTTAAAGCCTTACTATTCCGTTTTTGGAATAATACTGTTATAATTCATAACACTGTAACGAGAGGCCTCTCTCCCTTTGTATCTATTTTCGTATCTCGGGCATCTTCCTGGTGATAGCTGACATGGAAAGCCGAAACATGTTGTAATGTATAATAAAATACTACTGTACTATATCTACATGTTGTGTTTGGTCGGATAATTAGCACCGTAATGAAAAATACATAACGGGAGGTCACCCAAGAATTCAATCTTCCCTGGAGAGAAAAGGAGCCATATAAAACGGCTCCAACTCATATTTAGGCTTCAATGAGTCACTTCCCGTCCTAAAAACGCATTGAGACTTGCGGAGCTCCTGTAAACAGGGATGCTCCGCTTCCAGAGCCAATGGTTTATTCATTCATTCATACCTCTCGGAGTCCCGTTAAGGAGCTCTCCCTGGAAAAACAGAAAAGGTCACCGTCCTGGGTGCCCCATGCAGCCGGAAGGCCTACATACAATGGGGTGCCGCCTTGTTCAATAAGGGGGTTGTTTTCACACTGCTATTACTGCCCCATTGCCATACAGCCTTCGGCACAATTCCTTCCACCTTGACTTGGGTACACCATAGCCCCATTTGCCGGCGTGTGTCGAAGTAATATAGGGTATCACCTCACACCTGTCAGGTAATGGCACACGGTGACGCGCGGAAGGTGAAGTGAAGGGGAAACTGGCGAATGGAGTGGGTAGCCAGTACTCTTCACACTACCTCGGAACATGGTGTATCCAGCATTACTATCGCTGATCCGCACACCTCAGCTGCCAGTAGTCGACTGAACTGACGACCCCGCCGATATAAATGGACTCGTCCGTTTCGCCGAAAGACGAAAGCCGGTTTCTGCGCGTGTGCCATCACATTTCAACTGACCTCTACCACCTCCCACGTGGCCCACAGTACAGACTGTTAGTACGAGTTACAGTAACCCCCCCCCCCTCAGGGCAACCCCTAAACACCTGTTACCATCTCCACGTAATCCTGAGGTGCAGAAGCGGGGTTGGCCTCCTGTACCATAGGTACCGGGTCCCTTTCCATGGGGTAAAGCAGCATCGTCGTGGCGATGACCACCCACCCCCATCTACCGCCGAGATTGAGCATGGGTATAGCTATGAATCTACTACCCCTCTTTTGCCATCACTGCATGTTAAAAGGAGACCTTTACAAACTGGAAAGCTCTGCTAAGGAAGCTCTGTCACCACGCTGAAATAACAAAGATACAGTTTAAAAAAACTGGTGTCATCCACTGCCCAGGGAGCTGTGCCATGTCTCAGGCTGTAGCTGCGTTTTCCCCTATCAGAATCATTCCATCAGTGATCATAAGCATTAATTCATCTATCACCGATGCAATATAATCTTCGCGAGAACTCGAGTCGTTAATAACAAGCATAACGCACATCTACGGTTTATTATTCAGAGTTTATTTAAGGACACTGTCTATGACTCAGACTACAGAGCCTCGAATGATAACAAGTGATGCAATAACTACGAGGATGTAGAGAGACGCTGCAGTTGATAAAGTAAAATAATATCCCAGTATCTCCCGCTGGGACTAAGAACCATTCGTTCTGATACAGGATACCCAGTGTTTCGGCAGATATTTGGATCACGCACCTCCAAAACAAAAGCCAGACACTTAACCGATCGAACAGAACTGCTCTGCCTACCGGTCCTTCATATAGTCGTTAGAGCAAAACGTCGGAAAAGGTGTCACTGACTGCTGTTACCATACAATATCACGTAAAAAAAAATCATTCAATATCGTACAGTTCCAGTGGCGTAAGACACAACACTCATGCAGTGGCTTGCCTACGTACGTCAGACATACCGAAAAATTTTGTCTGCTAGTAGAAATCCTGTTGGCCTCGACAGAATTCTTGCGGCTATAAACAAAACAAAATAAAAATATGTGGGTGGACAACACACTCTGCCAACGACCCTAATGCTGGTCCTGGGAAATCTCTTTCCTTCTTGCTTGATTTCCAAATTGTTACTTCCTTCATCTGACCTGGGGAAATCCACGGAATGCATTTATGCAACAGTGATAACAGCACGCAGCAATACAACCTGAATACGAGAAACAAGAACAGAAGTTTCGAAGAGGAAGCTTCCAAAATGTTAGTTAAAGTTGTAATTTAAAAAAGACACAACAAACGGGAACTACAAGGGTGCCAAGCTACATTCCCCGCATTTTATGGAACTTTGAGGGTTCATTACCACATTCACAACAGTCCACCATCTGTCCCTACCCTAGCCAAATCAATCCATTCCTCTGCCCATCGCACTTTTGACAGGCGCAGCTTGTTTCCTTCCTGATCGGGCTAAGGACGTATCAGCACCCCAGTAAATAAGCAATGAAGTGACTGCTTGGGAAATAAATTGCGCAGACGCTGGCTGCGTTCAGGATCATGTCCAATGACATCATTTGCTTACAGCGTTGTTGAAACTTAGTGGTATAACAAACATTAAGTTACAAATTCTATCCCGTTCACTAACTTCAGTTTAATCATCTCTAACAGTAATGACTTGAGGAAAAACTGCACAGGGCATACGTGTTCATTACATGTATCTATGACGTTTGTTCCAGACACGTTTCTCTATGGCAAACATTATGCATGAGCCGGGATAGCGTATTCATTATAGCGATTAAGCTACGGGCTGGCCGATCTGGGGTTCAAATCCCGGAAGAGACAGAGATTTTTTCTCTTCTCAAACTCTCCAGACTGCTCTGGGTCGAGGAGTTCTTTGCCGGAGGTAAAGCGGTCAGGGCGTGTTGTTGACCACTCACGCCCCATACTGTGACGAGTTTAAGAATGTGTGGATCTATACATCTCCTCCCCCCCACATGCCTCCCCAGTCGCGCACCTTTTAAACATTAGCGACTTAGGAACCAGTTAAGCTCGACTAAAGAGCAGCATCGCGTGTAAAATATCACGTGAAGTGGCCCTTATTTCGACATTCTGTAACCAAACCTAGAAGTGGTTGGCGAATTTCAGTTAAACTCCCCAATACCTAGTTTCATGAAAATCTGTTCAACCGTTCTGAGTTCTTTCGTACATACACAGAGACACGACAGATGGACCAATATAACTGGCGCTCTGCAGAAATGTTGAACACCCCTCTAAATGTTTAACAAACCAGTGCAAATCTACCGCACAGTGTTTGACGGAAATTCATTCTTGGTTCATTTACTGACGTTTCCAATAACAACGGAATGAATAATGAATTAAAAAGGGCACCCTTTAAAATATTTATTACACAGAACGTATGCATAACATGTTCAAGGACAAGTTACAAAATTGTTCCTTTAACCAATTTGAATAAATATTTACACTATGACACAAGTAAAAAAGAAGTGAATATAAATATAAGCCTAAATAACGGCAGTGAAAAATTATTAAACAAAACACTGCGACTTTCGTACCCTAATTATAGCAGCATGTGCTTTGGTCCTTTATATTTCCTGTACTTGTTTGTCAAGTCGGCTAGAGTATAATTCCCTATTTGTTGGCCTGGGGGTTGGGGTGTGTGGGGCAGTGAGCAAAAAATTAGGCTGTAAGTCGGTGGATGATAACTGGGCTGGGCTCAATTTTTACAGTGTAATGCATGTGGGGATTTGGAGTACGTCTGGCATAATTACCGATGACTCGAAGATATTTTAGCTGGATAACTTGGAGTCTGAGGTAGTTGGAGGGACATGTGGAGCTCCAGACAGGGGCGGCGTAAGTAAGAATAGATCGAATAACTTTTTGGACAGTGTGAGGGCTGAATCTCAAGCGAGGAGGGAGAAAATGACACAGAATACGCCCGTGACTTTGGTGGCGACGGTATGCAGGTGACTGACGAACAGAAGTTCTGAATCTAGCACAAGGCCTAGACAATAGAAAGGGCACTAAATGAAGCTGTCGTGGACTATATGTAATAATGTCCCGGCATTTCGCCTGGAGGGAGGTGGAAGCCCTGAGAACCTGTCACGAAGACCGGGCTCTAGGCCAAGAATTGAACGCGAGACCTCTCTAGTAAAACGCATGTTGGGTCGTAGATTGGTAGAGGTGCCAACGTAATATCTCCAACTTCAGAGTAGAACAGTCACCACTCTAGCATGAAGACATAGGCAAGTTTCTGTAATACGACGGTACTGACCAAACTACACGGCATCACATCCCATAAGACAGTAATCTTCACAGTTACCGCGTCAGTAATGCTATCATTTGGCCTAACATGGGTTCGGTTTGGGCGCTGTTACTATCGGGCAGATGTAATAAGCGACATGAAATTGGTACTTCCTCTTATCAGCCTTCACGCCGATACTGACGACTCCAAGTTGCACAGCAGTCCAATAACAAAAACTAAATACGTGAAATTCACAAAAAGTTTTGCTAGAAACCCCAAAGGAGAGACACCACTGTAACATGCACGTAGAGACAGAAACAATCTACTACGTACGCTGCGTAAGGTGTGACTGGATATATCTATCTCACGACAGCGTCCTGTGGTCGGCTTTTGTGACCACGGTGTTGACAGTTTGGGTTTCATACAAGGCGGGAAATTTCTTGGCCAGTTCAGCTATTATCAGCTTCTCAACGCGCGATCTTCTTCAGGCAGATGCAGCACCTTCGCTGTTACGGCGATGAAAAGCAACTCCACGAATACAGCTAAGCAGAAACTGGAATCGAGTTACTATGAATGAATTTCCTATTCACACGAAATGGTCAGACAGTATTGACTTTCCGTTCCACTGCGCTTACCCTGCAGTCTGTAAGGCCTGCAATAACAGCAGACGCGCTTAGCATAGCTTAGCTCAGGCTCTACATCCTACTGTAAACCCACAACTATTCCATTTAAATCCCAGAAGGGGGTTCCTTCATGACCAAACTTCGTAAGTTTATAATCCGGAACAGAAAGCGTTCCTCTGCCTGTTACTGGCTAGAAATCTGATATTCAGTGGAATCTGCAGCTCACTCTGACATCTGAACTCCCACATCTGACCGTCAATCGTCTTACAATACCGAACACGGACCTAACACAGAACAACAAATTTTACGTCTCCCCAATGATCCAACAAATGCACCTTACAACAATCACAGTTTTTAAGATACATTACATATTATATGGAGACCAAGCTAGCGGCCGGGGCGGGAAACTGACCACTTACCTCCACCTAGTTCAGAAGTTAATAATTAGTACAGCTATATTATCTACTCCCTCTACGTGCCTTCAAAGCGTGGACCAGAACAACTTTACTTTTACCTTACACTGACCTACCAAATACCTCAGAAGGTGACGGTACAGAAACCGTCACGTGAGGCTGACCACATCCACCATTTAAATCGCAACTAAAGAATATGTATAGCTACAATTTTACTTCCCCATACGTCTTCACAGTGTGGTTCTTGTACAACACCTAACAAAGCGGGGGTAAAGCGGTAGGAGCGTTAATCTAACCATACATATCGTGGCGAGGTAACAACCTGTATATACTTAGACAGTCTGAACTTACACGTCTTCATAATGTGGTGCTGTTGCTACTTTCCCCTAAAACATCTAACAGAGAAACTGATGTAACAAGTAACACAGTCGTTACGTAATTACGGAGTTACAAACGTGTTTAACTACCTGAAGCACGAACGAATGTTGAAGTACTTGTCTTTCGAACCCCCCACGGATAACCGAAAGATGGCTCAATGCTGTACTATTAAGATGAAAGTATGGGGAACTGGTGAAATGCTGGCGACGGGGTTATAACGCGGAAGGGGTGGGAAGGCATGTTCCACTGCCACTGTGTCCACCAATAACCTCACATAGACTGGTCCGGCATCGAACCCGAGCCTCCGCAGTGACAGGAGTGCATCATCGATAAATATAACCCACACTCGTTCTGTAGAGCAGCCAAGCTTGGTTTGAATTCGGTCGACGTGTCAACTCCCTGAATAACATACTGCACTTCCGTATTAATCCATTCCGTGCCATTGCATGACGTTTATTTGGCGTGTGATTTGCTACAGGTGCAACTTGGACCATCATACTGTATCTGAGCTCGTAAATTCACACCAGTATGTAACACCCATAATACGCAATCTGAGACACTAAAGTTTTGTTAAATAAATAAGCCATAAATTAGTAAATCCATATAGTAAGAGCAATTAAGTGGGAAAAAAAGTAATATGGATAGATCGGCCCTAAATACAATCCACCCGACTCCATAAATGTAACACACAATAAGCAGCGTGTCTCGAGAATTACGGCACAGCCAGTACTACCGCAAAGCGATCCACGACAAACTGCATAAAAAGCACGCAATTTAAGGAGGCATTCCGACCCGCATACACGATACGACGAAGTCAAAACTTCCTGATATGTGGCAAATCATCGCGTCAGACGAGGAAGTTCAATCGGTCAATAGTACACCGACATCTCCCATTAGTTTACTCGAACTGCAAACATCGCTCAATCATTCATACTGTTTCTCCTTATCCCTTATTTCTCGTTTCTCGCGTATGAAAGAACATTACAGAGGGACTACTGTAGCTCCTGGTTGGGACAACTGACCAAATTTCGATGACGGGGCGGTGCGAAGCTAATCCCCCCACTAGGGGATTTCTAACGTCCTCTGCCTTGATTTATTACGATGTCTACAACAAAAATGGCACTTCTTTAATCTGCAGATGGAAGCACCAGATTCTTCAAAAAAGCTGGCGCCTATCTCCGAAGCTACGTTGCGTCGCATCTCAGTGGCCTGTGATCTTCAGTAATATAATAATTACACTACGAATTAATTATACAATTAAAATGGTAAATGCATTAATAATGCAATAATTGCTAATAATTATGGAAAGCCCAAAGACTTGTTTAGCTCTTCAAAATTCCCACGGGTACTCGAAAAGAATTTCTTCAAAATTTGTAAACAATTTGGGCACGCGCCCTCAAAAAAGTGCGCCAGCACTGGTCTACGGATTCTACTTCCTTGGGTTTTACCTACTGTCAGTTTCACTGTCATTATTGATAGATAAATTGTTTTTGTAAGAAACTTTCTGTGACTCAATGCCGTCTCTTACACCATGTTTTCGTGTTAGTACACCGAACTTTAAACGTCACCGTGGGATGGGGTAATTTTCGAGAAAGGGCCCGCTATGTAACCCTGTGTGGTGCCCGTAGCTGGTCTGCACTTGGTGACGAATAATAAGTTCGATCTCCTGCCTGGTATGGAACCCTGACAGTCCAGACAAGGAACCAAGGTCTTCGTACTATACAGTAACATAGATTGGGAACAAATTCTTCCATTCTTTTTTTTTTTTTTTTGTACGGCAAGTCACTTCTTCCTCTTGAACCAACGCAGTAGACCATGTCCTTTGATTCCGCAATGTCATTTCCCTATTTCTGCGCTCTCTCCCTCTCTGCGTAATTACAAAAGCGAGTCACTCTCACGTCACATTCGGCATTTCATCACCAAGAATTCGGCCGAAAGGGCGGAACTATGACGCTCTAGACTGCCCGCTTATCTTCTGACAGCGAACGAGTCAGAATCACATCAACAGCAAATATAGGGCTACGGATATTGCGTAATCTCTTAAAAAACAAGAAATGCAAAGGCGGATAAAACCGGATTACCAGACCGTTGTTGCACATACGGTCACCCTGGAATGCCTTGCGCAGTGGGACGGATGGCAATTCCTGCTGCAAGAAATATCAGTAAAAGGGTTAAGTCTCTACATACGCCATGAAGGCAAAACAGGGACGCCAGCACACTTCCACATTACCTACATACGTGAGAAAGCACAGAAATCCACACGAAAAAGTAACCAAGGTGACATATTGCAATGAAACCTTCCTATAACGGAACCGCAAGTGACAAGAATTTTTTCCGTCGCAAGAAGGTTCCCTTTAAGTTCGGATCCTATACAATTCTCCGCTAAAGACATGTTTCCGTTATGCCCAGGTTCCGTTTAAGACAGGTTTCGCTGTATCCATTTCACTCCTTTAGATATCATTCAACTAGAATAAGACACGCGCCGTTACCACAACAGCTGTCAGAATAATATTTGGAGGATGACTGCTGTCGCTTCCGAAACACGTAGCGAATGTGTTCCGTCTTTCTCGGGACATTTTTTTTCGCCTAGTACCAGAGTATCACCGTTCTTCCGCTGGAGAGACAACGTTAAATAACGCAGAGAACTGTAACGCTCCTTGTGCGTCGCCAATTGACCAGCGAATTACGATGCGGCTGCACGTGCATGTAATTGAGTTGGGAATATGTTGACAGAGTGGACTATGGGAAACTGAGCTCATTCCAGCTCTGGGAACAAACACAAGACTTGTTTTTCCCCGACATTCGTAGCCGCCCCTCCTAGAAAAAGATCAAGAGAACATTTTTACCAGCACCCAGTATCTATGTACCGTTCCTCCAATGACAAAATAATCTTACAGCGCCGTAAAATAATTCAGTCATGGACTACTGAAATTTATAAACGGAAAGAAACGCAGACACGACAGTCGGCGCAGAGTGTAAATATATCTGGCTTCTTTAGGTGCACCATCCCCGTTGTGTTTATGTAATTAGGAAGGGGTAGGTACGTCAAAACACAACTGTCTTTATATCCAATTTTTATGCTGACGACATGTTTCGGCCACTGTGGGCCATCTTCTGGCCACAAAAAATGTATAATGAGGAAAACTATACAGTGTATGTTCATTAATAGTATTGCATATCATACACTGCATAGTTTTCCTCATTATACATTTCTGTGACCTGAAGATGGCCCACACTGGCCGACACATGTCGTCGTCAGCATAAAGACCGGATATAAAGACAACTGTGATTCGACGTACCTACCCCTTCTTAATACCAGTTTCATTCGGTTTAACCAAGCACGGCGCGGTCGGGTAGGGTAACAACATTTGAAGATAAACTTCTGGCTCGGGATGAATAACCCTCGGGCCGGGAAGGCAAAACTCTAAAACTTCGACCCAGCAAGACTTCTAGGTTCAGGAAAATAGGAGAATAACTCAGAATGCCGGATCTGGGCGAAATTTAGAACATTACATTTTACAATACTTTATTATAAAACACTGTCGTAACCACTTACTTTCGAAATCTGGTTTCCGTGTTCTGTGAGAATATAGATGAAGAGGACATGTGTGCCATGCAGTTAGGCCAAATTATAAACATAGCGAATTGTCTGCTGTAAACGAACATAAAAGCTCGACATTTCCCATCTCCACCTGCGGTTTCAACATATAACCCTTCCAATGGTTCGCATTCTATACGGCCATTTTTTATCATAAAAATCAGACGTACAATGAACGTCTTTTTGAGATGTGATGCGAACATGCGAGCAGAAAGAAAACATTTTAGCACATAAATGAAATACTGTAGATTCAATATTAACTACAATACACAAACTGAAACGCATGGACCCCGGGTCAGGGCAAGTCAGAATACCGAAGATTACTGCGCAGCCTGCCGTCACGCGACAACGCTCTGAGACAACAGCTGTACGTCTGTGTCTGTGTACATTCCAGTCCTTCAGATACACGCAAAAAACGCACGTGCGCCATGGTTTTTAAAGCACCAGTAGAGACTGCGAGAAGGACCTTCCACTGCCGTTCACCACTGCTATCTTTTCGTTCTGTTCTTACCTACTATACATGACCCACAAGAACATGAACAGTCAATTCAAAAACTCTAAGTTAGAGTAAGCCTACGGACTGTTAAGTTACGTTAAAAGACAAAACGGCAATACGGACTATGTGGTTTCGCAGTCAGTAATCAACGTTAGTAACATCGTGCCAGAAGCGTCATGTTCGTTGGTTTAAAAAAAAAATGACAATTTCAACCCAACTCGAAGCGTTCTTTTATTACAGGTTTAAACGGTTAATCCTGACTAGCAAATAACGATAATATTGTTGACTGATCTTAAAAATGACCGCGATCATTCGGCTACAGGCAGAGGGGATAAATATCCTTGCACGCTCTGCGACACTAATTATTTTATGTGGACAGCTACAGACTTCCTAGACGGCGACGGTAACACAAAAACGTAGCTGATACATCGATATTAGATGCGAGTGTAACAAAACGTGTTTAAACACATGACAGCGTCACTGCACCTACACTCCACTTACTGATGACAGAAAGGGAAAGAAACTGAAGCACATATCCGTGGCAGCGTCAGCGCTATGCTGTTTGTAACTAAATTTTCAAAATTCGCCTACTGGATCCGCCATGTGTGTCTATTCTAACGTAACAATTCCACGATTACTGAAAACATTTTCATAAAATCTGATACTAGAAATTTTACTATAAACTGTCTACTCATCGAAACCAGTTAAAACCGAACATAAAAAACAGCCATTTTACATGCAAACCGGCATGTGTTTCGGAGTAGATCTAGGGCGTAAATCGCGAAATAAAATGCTTTGAAAAGAAGTTATACAGAAAACAGAAACACGCGTTTTATGTCTAATACACTCTTTGCACAAGTCTAGTTGTTTTCGTGATCATAAACGTATGGTTCGAACGCGCCGAACTAAGCGTGCGTTTCCTGATTTGAATTCTTACACAGATGACACACGCTTCAAATTTCAAAACCTCTGTAACTGCCCACAAGCAGCATTTATGTGTTCCCTGCGCTTCATACAATGTCACATATTATTTTCTGAAACAACATTAATTAGACGGCCTTTGTAATGCAGACGAATTGTTCCTGTTACGCACAAACTGACATTTTAGATATTACTTCTTACGAACTGCACCCTTCCGTGCGTTACACACTGAGGCTAGGGGCGCACTGGCTACTTTAGTTGCTCAACTATTTAGTTGCAGAACACTGCTTTATATGAGAGCGCACTGGCACTGGCAACTTTTCTGCTGCGGAAACAAAAAAGTTGCAGCCTGTTGTGGCCTGACCCATTCTCGAAGCAACAGAAATGTTGCTGATAACGATAGGATGCACATTTTTCAGCCTGTCCGCGCGCACTGGCAACTAAACGGTTGCTTATTAGCTGCAGTAAGGTGCACAAATCTTGTGTCTTGCGTCGTACGGCTATGTCTATCGTCAAAGACGTAGAGAAATTAATATGGGAAGTGGAGAGAAGACAACCTTTGTGTAAAAAAAAAAAAAAAAAAAGGAAAAAGGGGAAAAAAATCGGAAGGAAAAATTGTGGTACAAAGTTTGCGGGTCAGCCTCAAAGAACGGGGGGGGAATGCCAGCCAAAAGGTACCGA